>Ga0334900_1001195_pt1 | contig 29903 bp, 25 predicted proteins | sample GraSluR3_MG_2_FD_207231 | JGI IMG/M metagenome (GOLD analysis project Ga0334900, IMG submission 207231) | Sludge microbial communities from methane-producing bioreactor in Wageningen University, Netherlands - Granular Sludge_31_08-R3 | ecosystem: Engineered > Bioreactor > Anaerobic >...
TACATATATATCGAGCCTCTGGCTCTGATTGGTAGTCTTGATTGTATTGATCGCCGGGCTTACGCCCGTCGCTACAAATATTTCGAGCCTCCGGCTCTAATTGGTAGTCATACCACAAAAGTCTCAGCGAGGCGACATATATGTAACTCAGGGTGTAAGTCCGAAGAAAAGCTCCCTTCCCCACAAAATATTATTCAAAATGATAAAAAAGGTAATAGTTATTTAATAAGAGTTACCGGTACCCCTGAAACAAAAGCCCAAGAAATTTATGATTTATTGGAAGTAAAAGTCTCTCCCAATAGAGTTATAAGGAGATTAAGAAATTTAGATTGTAGTACCTAAAAAAAAAGTCGATGTCCTGACAAGCAAGGTTTGAGGGTTATTTCCCGAAAGTTGGATTAGAACAATATTTGATATTATTGAATAGCCTCATCTTTTTATATAATATATCGGAAAATTATTTAATAAATTTAAACATAACTAATAATTAAAAATATTTTATAAATGGATTTTTGTTTATATTTTGGTTTATTGATATTAATAAAATAAGTAGATTATCGCTAATTTGCTTATTGTCAATAATTTATAATCTTTTGTTTTGATTATTTTAAAGAAGTAACCTACAGGAGACCTACAGGAAATCGCATCTCCTGTAGGTCCCCTGTATCTAAGCTCTATATTTCAAGTAGTTGACCGATATAATAACTCAGTATTATAACTTTACAAAATAAAAATAAATTTCAATAAAGCACTATTTTATTTATACTTATTAATTTATATATGTAAATATATAAAATATGTGAGTTTTGCTTTATTTTACCATTAGCATTTTATGAGTTTCGGTATACTTACCACTAATCATCCGATAAAAATATATCCCGGAGCTGGTTTTCCTGGAATTAGAATCTGTTCCGTCCCATAAAATATGATGATGTCCAGGATTAACAATCTGATTATAAAGCGTCTTTATCTTTTGACCTTTGACATTGAATATTTCTATGACAACTCTGTCCTCTTCTGCAATTTCAAAGTGAATTGTTGTATTAGGGTTAAAAGGATTAGGATATGCTCTTTTTAACTGAGTAATGAGAGGTATTGCCGGTGGAGTATCCGGTATATCTCCGGTTTCTATTTGAATCGGTCCGAAATATTGAATTGTTCCATCATTCTCAAAAGATTGAAGCCAATAGTAATATTTTGTATTATATTGGATTGCCTGGTCAATGTAAGAATATGTATGCTCAATAGAAAGATTAACAGCCTCTACCAAATAATTTGACACTCTGTTTGCTGATGTCAGATTATCCTCTTCAGCTCTTAAAATATGATAGCCAATCATATTTGATTCTGACTGGGTTGTCCACAAAATATTTACTGTGTTGGATGCCGTAAAAACTGCGGTGAATGCAGACAATTCAACAGGTAAAGTAAGCTCTTCCGAATTTACCAGAGCCCAGGTTGCACCCGAGATTGTACCATCATATTTTGTTCCGCTTGTTTTATCATCGCTTAAAGTAGTTTCCGACCCATTACTCATCTTGTAGTAAGCAACAAGTCCTGTTTCATCACCATCTAACTCTCTATACATATTCTGCTGAATTTCTTCTTCTGTTCTTACTACATTCCAGATACGAACTTCTTCCAATTGACCGGTTATAAATTCACCATTGTTAAGAGCTCCAAGCCAGCCATCACTGATTGCCGGTAATGCAGTATTTACTGCATTTATACTGTTTCTTAAAACTCCGTCAAAATAAGTAACAAAACCATTTGTTGTGTTTTGTTTCCAGGTAACAGCTATATGATGCCATTCATTATCATTTACTTCAGCCGGAGTACAAATTATAGGAGCATTTGAAGTCCCTCCGTTAGTGCTCATTATAGCACAAATATTGCCACCTAATGTATAGCCGGGCACGATATAGACACCTGAAATATTTTGAAACCTTACCGGCGAAGCTAAGTTTGTGCCTTTGAACCAATATTCAATTGTTAATTTTGAAGTAAAATTGCTACTTGTGAATAAATTTGGCAGTGTAACTTTGTCATCACCATTAAATGATAGTGCATAGTCTTGTTCAGTTGCCCATATAAATGTAAAAATAATCAATAATAATGTAATAATTAGTATTTTCTTCATTTTTACTCCTCCTTGTAATTATTAAATTTCATTAATGATAATTGCAAGATTTATGCCTCTAATAATCTGATTTTTTTCTAATTTTCTAATTATAAGGCTAAAAAGAAATTAGCTAGATTACATAAAAATATGAGTCTCAGTTCTTAAGAAAAAGATTGACAAAAACTGCAAAACTGAATTGCGTTATTGCATTCGATTGCATAATTGAAATTAGGAGGGGAAATGAAAATAGAGATACTTAAACAAGAATTACAGACCGCAGGAAAAATAAAACAATTTTATCTGTTAAAGGAAATTATTGAATATTATTATTCTGAAGGAAATCAAAAAGTACTTGAATATTTTCAGACATTTCTTCAATTAACAGATGAATATATAGCTTTTGATAATATACCTGATGATAATATCAAAGATAATTTAGCAAAGACATTCCAAATCGTATTTGCTTATTTTCAGAAGATAGAAAGCCTTGAGTTGTTTCACAAATATTTACCCATCTATTCTCAGTATGAACGATTCATAAGCTCTCCGGTACCAAAAGCAAAATTACTTCAAACTCTCGGTTTCTTTTACTGGTTTGATCAGCAGTCAGATAAAAGTATAGAAATGCTTGAAGAATCTTTAAAGCTAATTAACAAGTATGGTTCTGTAACCGATATACCTAATCGTTATACAAATTTAGGTTATATATGAAAATAAAGGCAGTTATTCTATTGCAGAGAAATATTACAATGAAGCTATGATTTTTGCAAAAAAAAATAATTCACATACAGCTCTTTTTATGGCATATGCCGCATTGGGGAGGCTTAAATCTTGTCAAAAAAAGCATGAAGAAGCAATTTTGTTTTTCAAAGAAGCAATTGCTCTCTCGGAGACAGAGGATGAGAGTACTTTATCGGTTAAGTGTAATCTGGCAAATTCATTTTTTTTATTAAAAAACATTGATGAATCTCTTAAGTTATATAATTATTTAAAACGTGATGAAACAAAAAATTGCTCTCCGGGGCTATATTATACAGTATTATCCAATATGGCCAATATATATATTGAATCCCGACATCTTAAAGAAGCATTTGAACTACTTGAAGAAATAGTTAAATATGCAGAATTATCTTCAAATAAAGAATTTATGGCAGGTTCAGAAGTGAATATCGCTCTGATTTATTACCTTCAGAATAATCTTCATAAAGCAGAAGAGCATATTTTAAAAGCTTTAAAATGCTGCGAATTATGTCATAGCCGACGTATATTAAATAATGCATTTGTAATCTATGCTGATATTTTAATTAAACAAAAGTCTTATAATAAAGCAATTGATTATCTGAAAAAAATTGAAGAATATGTTGAGGAAGAAGGCAATCCTGAAAGTGCAAAAAAGCTTTATAAAAAACTGTCTGAATGTTATGAAAAACTGAAAGATTTTAAATCGGCTTTGTTTTCAGCAAAAAAATACATTAGCATTTGCGTGAAAACTAAGCAAGAACCTCAAAAAGAGATAGATGAACTTAAATCAAATCCGGTGATACATAATACAGTAAAAGGCTTTTATTTTTTTAAAGAAGGTACTTCTTTAATTTCCAAAGAATTGAGTGCAAAAATAGGGTCACCTATCATTGGAAAAAGTAAAAATCTGGAAAATGTTATCAACCAAACGATTTTAGCGGCCGGCTGTGATTATGCAAATGTATTGATTACCGGTGAATCAGGAACAGGAAAAGAGTTGTTAGCAAGACTGCTTCATTATTGAAGTCAAAGAAAAGATGAACGGTTTATTCCAATTAACAGTGCCCTATTTACAAGCAATCTGGCTCAAAGTAGTATCTTTGGTCATATAAAAGGAGCATTTACAGGAGCAGTATCAGATAATGCCGGTTATCTCGAACTTGCTAACAAGGGAACTTTATTTCTCGATGAAATCGGCGATATGCCCCTGGATATTCAAGCTGCTTTTTTAAGAGTCATTGAAGAAAAAAAAATTCTGCCTTTGGGAAGTAACCAATATAAAAAAGTGAACTTCCGTCTCGTAAGTGCTACCCATCAGGATATGAAATCAATGATAGAAGACAAGACTTTCCGACTGGACTTGTACAATAGAATTAATACTATTCAAATCCATATTCCCCCATTAAGAGAAAGAAAAGAAGATATCCCATTGATCATTAATTATCTGTTGAATGATATATGTACAAAAATGAATAAAGTTGTACCTGAACTATCAAATCAGGCTATAAATTATTTATGTGATTATGATTATCCCGGTAACATTAGAGAATTGAATAATTTAATGCAAAGACTAGTTCTCTTTAATGTAAAACAAAAAATATCTTTGGCTGATATTTATGATGTCATCCCTCTAAAAGAATCATTTTCATCAAATCAAACGAATATAAATATGAATCTGGCAGAAATGGAAAGATTCCTGATTAACCAAGCAATGATAAAATGTAATAATGTTCAGATTGAAGCATGCAAGCTTTTAGGTATTTCATCTTATTCATTGAATAGAAAGCTGAAAAAAATCAATTCATTCTAAATTATTCATGGCTTGATTTAAACACGTTTTTCATCTATATAGTGCAAGCAGGGATGCTCGCACAACAATAGTTTTGGGTTAGATTCAATAGTGTTGTTTTTAATTATAATTCCCCTCCCACTTCTTTAAACTTCTCGACAAATGCCACAATCTTTTGAAAAACACGTTGTTTTATGGTTATATATTTTGGATTTAATGGACTCATTTTAGGTAAAATGGCATTAAGATCTGTTTCTTTTTCACTGGCATATTCTCATTGTACAACTTCCACAGCTTGTAATAATGTATCTAAATATATCATTGTTTACTTCTGTTTGATGATATCAAATGTAATAGCAATCAGTTAGGATTGCATCGCTCGGTAGCTATTCTGCAAGCTCTCACAACAAATGTTTTGTAAGCTATCAGTTTGTAGTTCGTAAGTAATAGTGTTCGCGTAATAATAATTTAAAAATAGTCTTTTTGAAAGAATAGTTTGATTGATTTGAACCTAAATATATTAAAAAAGTTCTTGACTAATATTATAAATTTGAAATCATATAATTATGATTAATATATATAGAATAAGAGTTTTATCCATTTTAATGTTGTTTTTATTAGTCTTAGGTTGTCAAAGCAATCAAGACACAAAGGTTTATTATTATCGTGAAGATGAAAATAGAAGCGGATACAGTAGAAATATACCAATTTTATCTTTTAAAAAGATAGTTTCAACAATTGATTTAACTGCTCAGATATACATAACTCCGCTTATTGATGAAAAAAATCTTTATGTGACCGGAGTAGATAGATTATTATTTACATATTTAAATCAAACTTTTTCTCATATATGGAGATATAAAACCTTGGGTGTTGTAAGTGCTTCTCCGGTTTCATATAATAATTTAATTTTTATACCTGATAACGAGGGTAATCTTGTAGCTTTAAATAAAAAAACAGGTACAATACTATGGAAATATATCGCAAATGCAGGTATTTATTCTTCACCAATAATTAAAAATGATATATTACATTTTGCATCAACTGATGGTTACTATCATAAGGTAAACGTAAAAAATGGTGAACAGGTTATCAAAGTAAAAATGCGGGAGTCTGTTTATTCAAGTCCGGCAGCAATTAATAATTACATTATTTTTTTATTCGGAAAAGGGCTTAGTTATTTGTTATAAGAATAATTTTACTTCGGAACATATAGTTAGTGAACCTCAGTGGACATTTAGAGCAAGTAATGAAGATTTACTCAACTATACAAATCCGGTAATTTTTAATAATAGAGTTTTTATTTCTTCACGAGATGGTAATGTGCATTGTTTAGATTTAATTAGTGGGAAATTAATTTGGACCTTTACGGCAAATGATATGATTGACGTAGCTCCTGCAATTAATCAAAATTTAGTAATAGTAGGTTCTTATGATAAAAATGTATATGCTTTAGATCAGATGAATGGTCAATTAGTATGGTCATATAAAACAGATTCGGAAGTTACATCGCCGGCATTGACATCTTCAAGAGTTGTTTATGTAGGCTTAAAAAATGGTAAATTATTAGCATTAAATATTAAATCGGGTAGTCTTCTTTGGGATTTTCAAACAAAAGACGCAATAGTTGCTTCGCCGGTTTTACATCAAGATAGGCTAATTTTCGGTAGTTATGACCATTCCGTATATATATTAGAGTAGTGGAGTAAATTATGATAAAGAAAAAAGAAAGAAATAAACGAAAAAAATTAGAAGCAATTTATTCAGCAGCTATTAAAGTATTTGCAAAAAAAGGATTTTATAATTCAAAAATTAAAGACATTGCAAGTAAAGCAAATATTGCAGATGGTACCATATATCTATATTTTAAAAATAAGGATGACTTATTTATTAAAGTTTTTACAAAAATGATTGATGAAAAGTTAGCTTATATTGATACAAAAGTTAAGAATGAGCTTACTTCTATTGCTAAATTACATAAATTTTTTGAGTTAAAATTAGAATTAATTAAGTCAGATAAAGCTTATGCAAAGTTTTTTATACAAGAGATGAGACAGAATTCATTATTTTATTCAAAATTTCCTGATTTTAAACCGGTCTCAATTTTTATAGAATATCTTGAAAAGATTATAATTGATTGTATTGACGAAGGTTCTATAAGAGAAATTAACCCACATACCACAGCTATAGTAATATTTGGAAGTGTTGAGTTTGCAATGACAGATTATATTTTAAATAAACAAGAATTTGATATAGATCAATTTAAAAATGAAATAATTGATTTATTACATAATGGATTTAAAAAATAGAACAAGTATAAATGGAGAATAGATGACAAACAAATTATTATTATTAATTCTTGATGGTTATGGAATCAGTCAAGATTCAGAAGGAAATGCAATTAAACACGCAAATATTCCTTTTTTGAGAAAGCTTGAAAAGACATACCCAATGTCAACGTTGAAAACAAATGGTAAAGATGTAGGCTTACCCGAAGGTATAATGGGTAATTCTGAAGTAGGGCATTTGAATATTGGTGCCGGGAGGATTGTTTATCAATTAAATACTCTTATAGATAATAAAATTGAAACAGGTGAATTTTTTTCAAATTCGGCTCTTTTATCTGCAATAAAACATTCTAAACAAAATAAAAGCAATTTGCATTTATTTGGTCTTCTATCAGACGGAGGAGTTCATAGTAGTTTAACTCATTTATATGCGATTTTGGATTTATGTATTAGAGAAAATTTTTATAAGGTTTATTATCACATTTTTATGGACGGAAGAGATACTTTACCTCATTCCGGGATTGATTTTATTAAAGAATATCAAAAACATATTTGTAAACTTCAAAAATCTACTAATTCTAATATTGGAGATATAGCTTCTATAAGTGGTAGATATTATGCAATGGATAGAGATAATAGATGGGAACGTATCAATAAAGCTTACGATGCTTTAGTTTTTGGTAAAGGGAATATTTCAACAGATCCTGTTTTATGTATTTCAGAAAGTTATACAAATGATATTACTGATGAATTTATTATACCTACAGTTATTCAAAAAGATAATAAACCAAAAGCTGTTATAAGTGATAATGATTCAATTATCTTTTTTAATTTTAGATCTGATCGTCCGAGAGAATTAACAAGAAGTTTTATCTTTGATGATTTTAGAGAATTTCCGGTTAAAAAATTTCAGAATTTAAAATATGTTACTATGACTGAATATGATATAAAATTTGATAAATATGTTGAAGTAGCTTTTCGTACTCAGAAATTAGAAAATATTTTGGGTCAAGTAATACAAGATAATAATCTTTGTCAGTTAAGATTAGCAGAAACTGAAAAATATGCTCACGTAACATTTTTCTTTAACGGTGGGGTAGAGCAACCTTTTAACAATGAAGAAAGAATTCTTGTGAGTTCACCTAAGGTTGCGTCTTATGATTTACAACCTGAAATGAGTGCATTAGAAGTAACAGATAGAGCTTTAGATGCTTTAATACAAGATAAATATGATTTGATTATTATTAATTTTGCTAATTGTGATATGGTTGGGCATACAGGTCAATTTAGTGCAGTAATTAAAGCAGTTGAGACCATTAATGATTGTGTAGAAAAAATTATACCTGTAGCTCAGACGCAAAATTATCATATTTTGGTTACTGCTGATCATGGAAATGCTGAACAAATGATTGATGAAAATGGAAATATTATGACTGCACATAGTATGAACAAAGTTCCCTTTATCGTAATTCATAATCAAGATAAAAAAATAAAATTAAAAGATGGAAAACTTGGTGATATTGCTCCAACAATACTGCATTTAATGAATATTAAGGTTCCAAAAGAAATGACCGGTCAAAATCTAATAAAATATACAGAAATAAATAATTAAAAATATGAAAGTAGGTTATTAATGAAAGTAAAAAGCATTATAATAATAGTGTTTGTTCTACTTATCTCAGCTTGTGGAGGTAAACAACCCTTGGGATCAAAGCAAAATCCTGTTAAAATGTATTTTGTTCCATCAATGGAGGCAGCAAAAATTGTGACCAGTGCAGAATATATTGCTAATCGTTTAGAAGAAAAGACGGGATATAATTTTAAAATAGCTGTTCCAACCAGCTATGCTGCAGTTATTGAAGCAATGGGAACAGAAGAAGCAGATATAGCCTTTTTAGCAACTTTTGCATATATATTAGCAAACGAAAAATATAATGCACAAGTGGAATTAATGACAGTAAGAAACGGGTTAAATAAATATAGAGGTCAATTTGTAGCACTTAAGGATAGCGAAATTAATAGTATTGAAGATATTGAAGATAAAACTATTGCATATACTGACGCAGCTTCAACTTCAGGTTATATTTATCCAAGTGCATTGCTTAAACAAGAAGAAATTATGCCTTCGAGAGAAATTATGGCGGGTGGTCATCCTCAGGCAATTATGGCAGTTTATCAAGGTTTAGCCGATGTAGGTTGTAGTTTTTGGTCACCACCTGATAGCTTAGGGATTCCTCAGGATGCAAGAATGTATATCTCAGAGACTTACCCAGATGTATTTGAAAAAACAAAGATTATTGGATATACTGAATGGATACCAAACGATACTGTCACTTTTAGAGACAAATTTCCAATTGAAATGAAAAATCAGATTTTAAATGCATTATTGGAGATATCTGAAGAACCTGAAGGAAAAAAGCAATTAGATGAACTATATTCTATAAATGGTTTCAGTAAAGCCTCAGATGAAGATTATGATATAGTGAGAAAATCACTTGAATCTCTCGGAATGGATCCTACTGATTTTTTTAAATAAGATATATGCAAAATAAAGCTATTTTAACCATTAAAAATTTAGATAAAATTTATCCAAATGGATTTCAAGCCTTATACGATATTAATTTAGAGATAAAACATGGTGAGTTTATTGTGCTTCTTGGTTTGTCCGGATCAGGGAAATCTACTCTTCTTAGATGTATTAATAGATTAATTGAACCTACTAAGGGTATGATAAATTTTAAAGATAATGATGTAACTTCAGCCGATAAAAGACTTTTAAAAAGTATTCGTAAACATATAGGAATGATTTTTCAAGAGTTTAATCTGATTACTAATCTTTCGGCTATATTTAATGTAATGACCGGAAGATTAGGTTATTTAAATTTTTGGAAATCATTAAAAATGTTTTTTGATAAGCCTCTTATTTCTCAAGCTAAATCTAATCTTGAGAGAGTTGGATTATTGCAATTTGAAAAACAAAAAATTAAAAAATTAAGTGGTGGGCAAAAACAAAGAATTGCAATCGCTAGAGCACTTATGCAAGAACCTGACTTGCTTTTAGCTGATGAACCGGTAGCAAGTCTTGATCCGGCAACTGCTGATTCTGTAATGAAATATCTTGGAAAACTTAATAAAGAGGATAATATTACTGTTGTTTGTTCTTTGCATTTTTTAAGCTTAGCAAGAAAATACGGTTCGAGAGTCATCGCTTTAAAAAATGGTCAAATAGTTTTTGATGGATTACCAATTGACATTACTCCTGAGAGGTTTCAAGATATTTATGGACAAGATGCAGAAGAAATGGAAATTAGATAATGAATAGATTGAAGACATTTTTGGTAGATTTTGTAAGTAATACATATATATTAGTGTTGATTCATTTTTTAATAAACTTTTATTGTGAATCTTTTTTTGATAATGGATTTAATATAAAGCTTTTGTATTTTATCGCAATAGCATTTATGCTATCCTTTAGATTTATTATTATTAAGGATACTTTAGGGTCATTTTTATACCTTAATAAAGAGATATTCTCACAAAAAAAGGCATATAATACTTATATATTTTATGCTATTTTAATAGGTATTTTATTGACATTTATTACTGGTGTTATTATTGTCGAAATTAATCCTGTGAAATTTTTTAAGAGGTTTTCAAATACCTTAAACATACTAAAAGATTTATTTAACCCGAATTTTGAATTGTTTTATCCTATGCTGCTTAAATTAATTGAAACAATTTTTTTAGCATTAATGGCAACAATTTTAGCTATACCCTTTGCTTTCTTTTTGAGTTTTTTTGCAGCTAGAAATCTAATGCCAAATACGTTTTTAGGTAATACTATATATACCCTTGTAAGGACAATAGCAACGGCTTTCAGATCAATCGAAGCAATTGTATGGGCAATAATCTTTAGCGTATGGGTAGGTATCGGTCCATTTGCGGGTATGCTTGCTCTTATGATACATTCTATAGCCAGTTTAGTAAAGCTTTACTCAGAACAAATTGAAAATATCGACAATGGCCCCATAGAAGCTATTCAAGCCACCGGAGCTAATTTTTTACAAGTTTGGACCTTTGCCGTTATCCCTCAAATAATATCTCCTTTTTTAGCTTTTACAATATATAGATGGGATATAAATATCAGAATGGCTACAATAGTGGGGTTTGTTGGTGGTGGTGGCATCGGACAAGCATTACAACAACAACAGCAATTACTCAGATGGAAAAATGTCAGTATGATTATGATTCTTATCGCTTTTACAGTCTGGATTATGGATATGATAAGCGGTAAATTACGTAATTATTTAATGAATAAATAAAATTAAACAAGAGAAGGATATGAATAAAAAAATACAAGCTGTAATATTTGATTTAGATGGTACTCTTATAGATTCAATGTCTTTATGGGACGAACTTGACAGAAATTTTCTTAAAAGAAGAAATATTGAGCCCCCAGATGATTTATTTGAAAATATGAAAAGTAATGGGATAGCAGATTTAGCTATTTATTTTAAAACCAGATTTTCTTTAAATGAAAGTATTGAAGATATTATTCAAGAATGGGTTAGTGAAGTAAATTATGCATATTCTCAAAAATTGAAACTAAGAGATGGTAGTGAAAAATTAATAAAATACTTGTCAACCAATAATATCAAATTAGCTGTCGGAACAAGTAATGAGCTTTCATTAACTAAAGCTGTTTTGTCATCAAATAATGTTATTGATTTTTTTAAAACAATTACTACCGGATGTAGTGGTTTAAAAGGGAAACCGGAGCCGGATATTTATCTAAAAACAGCAAAGGATTTAAAGGTTAAACCCGAAGATTGTATTGTTATTGAAGATAGTTTGCACGGAGTTAATGCCGGTAAAAATGCAGGAATGACTGTTTTTGCAATTAATGATAAATATTCTGATTTTGAAAAAAAAGAAATACAAAAAAACTCAGACATATATTTTAATAACTATTTTGAGATATACGCATATCTAAATAAAAATAGTTTAATGATTGAAAATGTATAGGTAGAATATGAAAATTTATTTCACTGATAGTACCGATGATATCATTAATACAATTTTTTGCTTAGGTTTAAACTATTCTGACCATATCACTGAGATGTCTCATAAACAAAGCGAAACACCGGTTATTTTTATAAAACCAGAAACATCAATATGCTATAATGAAGAGTTAATTACTATCCCTAATCTAAGTCAAAGAATGGATTATGAACTTGAAATGTTGATTTATCTAAAACAGGGAGGAATGAATCTTAATGCTCAAGATGCAGGAAAATGTATCGGGGCTTATGGTGTTGGAATTGATTTAACGTTAAGAGATTTACAACAAAAAGCCAAAGAAAAAGGTTTACCTTGGTCAGTAGCAAAAGGTTTTTTTCATTCAGCTCCAATTTCGTATTTTAAAAAGGTTGATAATTCGGACTTACTTAATAATCTTAATATGCAACTATATGTTAATAATCAAATAAAACAAACTGTGAATACTTCTCAAATGATTTTTAAACCTATTGATATTATCTGTTACTTATCACATTTTTTTCCACTTAAACAAGGAGATATAATATTTACCGGTACTCCGTCAGGAATTGGTCAATTATATTCAGGGGATAGAGTTTATGCATCTATTGATGGCGATCTTGAGCTAAATATTTCTATAAGATAATATTAGAGACGGTTAAATATTATTAAATATTGTCATAGTTTATTAATTGATATTCTTTTAGTTAAGGATTTTTTTAAGTGTAAGCAAGGATGCTCGCAAAACAAAATTATTCAATAGTCTTTGCCTGCATATTGTTTAAAAAATGAAATAATGAATTATTCCAATGGTTAATTCTTTTATTTGTTGCTATGCAGTATTTACTTGTATTTAAAATAGACCATTTAGGTCGAGGAGTATTGTCAGGATATTCATCAGAGGAGATAGGTTTAATATCACACTCAAATGAACTTATATTGTTTAAATATTCATATATTTTTTTGGTAAAATCAAATCTTGAATTAATACCATCATTTGCATAATGAAAAATACCCTCTAAATCCTTTGATATCAGATCAATTGTTGCTTCAGTGGCATCTATAGTATATGTCGTTTTGCCAAATTGATCTGAAACAATTTTTAATTCATTTCTTTCTTTCATAATCTTAGAAATTGTTGAAACAAAATTTTTGCCATTAGTTCCATAAAGCCAAGAAACTCTTATAATTAATGATTTTGGTGCATATTTTAGTATGTATTCTTCACCTTTAGCTTTAGAAGCACCATAAACATTTACCGGATCTACAGGCATATCTTCAGTATATTCTATGTTCTTATTTCCTTTAAAAACATAGTCAGTGCTGAAATGAATTAATTTACAATTGGATTCTTTTGATAAAATTGCTAAATTTTTGCTACCTTCAGCATTGACTTGAAAAGCTCTGTCTGTTTCAATCTCTGCTTTAGTAACATCAGTATAAGCAGCACAATTTATTAAGTATTTAGGTTTATGTTTTTTGATAATACCTTCAATTAGCTTAAAATTAGTTATATCTCCATCTTTGGAATTAAATGAGATATTATCATTAAAAAATTGATTATTTCTGATTGCATTTGCAAGCATACCGTTAGCACCAAAAATTATAAATTTGCTCATAATATCTCCAAATGATAAATTTTTATGCTTTAAAATAAAAAAAACACCCTCAGGTGTTTGCTAAATGGTGGGTGCTAAGGGACTTGAACCCCTGACCACTTGCTTGTAAGGCAAGCGCTCTCCCAACTGAGCTAAGCACCCGATATAAAACAAATAATGGTGGGTGCTAAGGGACTTGAACCCCTGACCACTTGCTTGTAAGGCAAGCGCTCTCCCAACTGAGCTAAGCACCCGCTTATCTGTTTTTCACTCTATAAACTGGTCGGGGTGAGAGGATTCGAACCTCCGACTCCTTGATCCCAAATCAAGTGCGCTAACCGGACTGCGCTACACCCCGTAACCTTTAAAGCCAATATTTAAGATATTAGATTTTAAGTCAAGATATATTTTTGATTCAATTTAAATACTTAACTTAACTCTATGCAAAATAGTAAAATATTTTTTAAAAATCTTGAGAAATTATTAAATTAAAAATATATGTCATACTATAGAAACAACAAAAAACTATATTTTTTTGTTGTTTTATGCTATCTGAAATGAGTTAAAACTATTCAAAAATTTTAAAAATTATATTTTAATGAAGTATTAAGTCTCCAAATCATTTGGTTGAATGTCTTTCCTACCGGATTAACTGAAATAGTAAAATAAAGATTATCTTGGACATTACATATTAAATCTGTTTGTAATTCAATTTCATAGTTATCATTGAAATTTTTTAATAAAGGTTGGAATTTAAAATAAATAAATCTATGATTAATAGTCAATGAAATAAGATACTTTCTTTGGTATTCATTTATGTTTTGTATCCATTTATCATCTAATAATTCAGCAGTTTCAGAATGCTCTAAGATAAATGCTGTATATATCTGAAATGTGTTATCATTATTTTCATTCATATATCCCTTTATCTTCAAGCCCCATTCTCCATTTAGGTTTCTAAAAAATCTATCATTCATATATTCATTCCAAATAAACGTTTCATAGTCTGCTCTTATGCTATATCTATTGAAAATATTTAATGATTTAGAAAAATGATATTCAAATTCAGGAATCCAGATATAACTTTTTTTATTATGATTATTTGCCGAAAGTAATTTGTCAATATAAACCTGTTCACCATTGATATAGCTAAAACTATTAGCTATATGAAAATTCTTGAAATTTTTTAATATATATATATTATAGGAATTTAAATATCTATCGTTGTCTAAAAAATTATAAGAATCTGAATGAAAATTTTGTAATAATGATGTAACTATTTCTATTTTGAAAGTATCAAGCATAGCAAAATTAATAATAGCACCGTTAATAAGTTTTTTTTCAAATGATTCTCTATCTTGATTATTAAATTTCAAGTATCTTTTTTTATATAGTATATTTAAGCCAATATAGTAATCTATAGGATTAGATTTGTAAGTTAATTTATATGATAGGTTATTGTCAAAAGTTCGATTATTTCTATTATAATTTTCTTTATATTCGGTTTTTTTATAATTGCTTTGATTGTGCAAGTCCCATATTAAGGATGTAGTAAGTAGTTTTAAGGATTTAAACTCAACTAAACAATCATATAATTCATTTTCGTCAGTTTTTTTATTATATGAATAAATATCATTTTTTTTATAATCCAAATATGTGCGTAATAAAAAGTTATTAGTTTTCTGATAATTGTAAATTAAATTTATACCTGCATTTTTCGATCGATCAAGATAAACATCATTATTGTTATAATACAAAGTAAAATCATATCTATTGTTTCTTAAGTAATTCGATGTTCTATTTGAGTAATTTAGTGCATATTTAGAAAACCATCCATAATAATCATTATGGGAATTATTTAATTTTGTGTAGGTATTTTCATGAAAAAAGTTTATTCTATTTTCAATAAATGAGATATTTGTTCCAAAGCCTGCCTTTTGTATGTTTTTATCATTAACAGAAACTGAATCCTCCGGTAACCCGGTATTATAAAAATAACTTGTTTGATATAATAAATAGGGTTTTAGATTATATTTGTCATATGAAAGTTTGTAATTATAAAAAGTATTTTTTGAGCTTCTATCAAAGTAAGAATTTTGAGCATAAGAATAATGAGTTAAAAAATTAACATTCCAGTAAGAATCGAATATTTCATCCCACTGAAAATTATTCTCTAAGACAGAAGACTGATTATAAGAATTATAACTGGTGTTTAAATTACTCTCAGCAAGAAGTAAACTTACATATAAAATTATGAAGAGTAATAAATTCTTCTTCACTAAGAGTTTCTCCTCTACGATTTAAATCAATTGGGCAAGTATCAGAGTTTAATATTTCTTTTGGTAAGGCATATATTTTTAAATTATTTCTTAATGTTTTACGTCTATTACGAAATGAATTTTCAACTAATTGCCAAAAAAACTTAGTATTATAACTAAATTTAATATCTTTTCTTGGGGTTAATTTTATTACACTTGAATTAACTTCCGGGGGTGGAGTAAATTTTTCAGGAGGAACCTCAAATAAATATTCTGTATTAAAGAAGAATTGAATTTTTAAGGATAGAACTCCATAGTCTTTTTTGCCACTTGTTGAACAGATTCTTTTTGCTACTTCTTTTTGAAGCATAATAACAACAGTTTCAAAAGAATTATAATTTTCAGATATTTTGTATAAAAATGGTGAGCTTATTTGATATGGTAGGTTACTCACGATTTTTACTTTTTTATTTTCCAATTCTTGTTGCCAGTTAATTCTTAAAATATCTTGATGTATAATATTGCATTTATTGGAGTATTTAGTTTTTAAAATTGGTATCAAATCATTATCAATTTCAAAAAGATTTAATCTTATATTATTTTGAATGAGTTTATCTGTAAGTGCACCCATTCCTGGTCCAATTTCCCAAACAGTATCATTTTCGCGTAGGTCAGCATAACTTATTATATTTTCTAAAATTTCATTATCATTTAAAAAGTGTTGACCGAATCTTTTTTTATGTTTATAGCTCATTATTATCCTCGTTAGACAAAATATAAACAGGTATCTCGCCTTTTCCTTTAATATTAATTATGATTTTATGGTTAAAAATATATTTTATTTTTAAGTGTAAATAAAAATCTTCAGAAACTGTAATTTCCATTGGGTCAGCAATATTTTGTATTCTTGAAGTTAGATTTACTGTATCTCCAAAGATATCAAATACATATTTTTTTACTCCTGTTATCGCAGCTATAACTGTTCCGGTATGTAAACCAAATCTTACTTCCCATTTTAAATTATTTGTTTGATTCCTGTTGTTTAAATATTGTCTCATTTCTATAGCTGATTTTAGTAATTTATCGCTATTGTCTGCTATATGTTCCGGTAAACCACAAACGCCAATATATGAATCACCATTAGTTTTTATTCTCTCACAATGGTTTCTTGAAAATATATAATCGAATTCAGTGAAAATATCATTTAATTCTTGTATTAGAATACGCGGATTTAAATTCTCACTAATTTTCGTGAAATTGACAATATCAGCAAATAAAACTGCACAATTTGAAAATACTTCCGGATGATATTCTCCATTTAATTTTAGTTCTTGTAATACTTTTTCAGGTAATACGTTAAGTAATAATTTTTCTGATATATCTCTTTCTCTGTTAATCAAAATATTATCCTTTGTCTTGTTAATATACATTTTTAATATGAAATATACTAAGAGTAATATTAAGATTAAAACAAGGACAAAAAATACTAATATTTGGCGTTGTTGATCGTATTTAAGTTTATTGATTTCGGATTCTTTTTCTAATAGATTTATCTTGTTATCTTTTTTTTCAGAATCATATTTTTTTTCTAATTCTGCAATTTGTTGATGGATATTTAAATCATAATTCATTAATGATTTTAGTAATGTTTCTTTATAGATATCAGAGGCTTTCTTGAATTGTTTAATTTCATAAAAATAATCACCGATTGAGTAAAAATTTTGGAAGGATTCTAATTTTATATCATATTTATCTGATAAATCATAAACTTTATTTCTAAAATTTTCTGCTTCATCAATTCTATTTAATTTTGTTAATAATGCAATAATGTTATTAGCAGTTTTAATTATATCTTCAAAATCATTCAATTGTTCCTTAATTTCAAAAGCTTTTTTGTATTCAAGTAAGCTTTTTTCCGGTTCATTCATACTATCATAAACACTTGCAAGATTATTATATATTGAACCAAGATAAAACTGCATACCGGTTGAAATAGCAATTTGTTCAGCTCTATAAGCTGAACTGATCGCATCTTCGTAATTTTCAAAAAAGCTATATGTAGTTATAAGATTAACAAGTGCATTCATCTCGTTGTATTTATTATTTAGTTGATTAGCATATAGTTGTGCTTTTAAAAAGTATTGATGAGCAGAAGTCATATTATTCATTTTTAAATAGGTTATACCAATATTTATGTAAATTCTATCTAAAGACTTTTCGTTTAAATATTGTTCATCTATTTGAGCAGCATCCAGAAATTTTTCTAATGCTTTATCTAATTGATTATTACTGAGATAGATAAGGCCTTGATTGCTGTAAATTTTATTTAATTCTAAATAATTATTTGAAATTTTAAAAATATTAGAAGCTTTTTTGTAGTAATCATTTGCTTGCTCAAAGTCTTCTAAAAAATAATAGAAAATACCTTTATATTTATATGCCATACCGGAGATATCTTTATTGGTAGAGTTAGATGATTTGTCTATTTGTAATAAATTATCTGCAATAGTTATTAATGAATCTAAAGCTGACCTGCTTTGAATAATTCTATCTGCTTGAATCAATAATTTTTTATACATAAATTTATCTTTAGACAAATTATCCGATTTTTTACAAGATACGGTTAATAATCCAAAAATAGTTAATATGATAATAATAAAGTATATCTCTCTTTTCATAAAATACTAAATATTTAACAAACTGAATAATGGCAAGAAAAAAATGTAATTTTTTATTAAAAACCTGTGTTTGTAATTATGTATGATGAAAAAATATCTAAAAATTAAGAATTATTACAAATAAATCTTGACGTGATGAACTATTTTAATAAATTGTAATAGAAAATGGAGGACAGTATGAAATATAAAAATCTCTTAATTCTTTTTATTTGTGCAGTCATTTCAATTCTCATTATTGGGGGTTTAGTATATAGTAGTAAATTAAAAAGCGAACATAAAAAAGTGACAACATATTTTAATAATGCTTTAATTGCTATTAATGAAATACAAGACAGTTTAATGGTTATTGATAATCAAGATTCAATTATTAAGAATATCGCACATAATACTGATTATAAAGAAGATTTAAGTTCAAAAGAACAAATTATGATATCTATCAATAATATCAAAGAGTATATTGCAGATAACAAAATGAAATTAACGCATCTTGAAGAGCAACTTATGAATAATAATTTACAAATTTCAGGATTACAAAAGCTAATTAATAATCTTAAGTTAGATATTAAGCATAAAGAAGATATAATTTTATCTATGCAAAATCAAATAGAAGAATTAAATTTAATAATTAGTAATGAACGAGAAAAATCTAAAATAGAAATATTAGAACGTGATGAACAGCTAAAAATGCAAGCATCAATGTTAAGTTCCTTACAAAATGAAGTCCTGCAAAAAGATGATAAACTTAAAGCACAATTAATTGAAGAATATACAATTTATTATTTCATTGGCAATGAGAAACAATTGATTAATAATGAATTTTTAACTAAAAAAACCTTTTTTAAATCTGCAAAAAGAACCGGTAAATATAATCAAGAAGTTATGATACAAATGAATCTTTTAGATTTTCAAGAAATTATAATAAACGCATCATTTAAAGATATTACTTTTTTAACTGATCAAGATAGAAGTTCTTATATAATTGAAGATTGGGGAGAACAGTCATTGTTAAAAGTAATCAATCCTAATGAGTTTAAAAAGATTAAATATTTAGTCATTAAGACAGATTAAAGATTACTTTATGTATGTAGTATTTGCATTAATGATAGATGATTATTTTCATAATTTATTTAGAGAAGTAAGTTATGAGTGTTTTCAAGAAACCTCTAATTTTGATAATATAAATTTAATCTTGCCACACATATCATTGAAGCAATCATTTAGAGTAAGTAATATCTTGGAAATTAGAAATTATTTTGATAGTTACTTCAGTACTGTTAAGCAATTTACAGTAGATATTGATAAATTTGAAATTGTACATGATAATAATCATCCTTTACTTAAGAATATACTATGGCTTAAGATTCACACTAATAATATTTTAACTACAATGCATACTGAACTTAATGCTTCTTTAGAAAAATTGGGTATTGAAAAAGGAATTTATGATGGTGACAACTATACTTTCCATGCAACAGTAATGCTTGGACCAACAAATTTATCATTATTAAAAGAAAAATTAGATAAACTTAAGCACTTAAATCTTAATAAGCAAATTAAGATTACTAAAGCTCTGATGTTTTTATGCCCTTTTGATTATATTGATTTAAAAAAGATTATAACGTATAGATTAATCGAATTACAAAAATGAGAATAAATAAGTCTTTTTTGGGAAATCATTATTATATATTCCGGGAGTTATATTGAAAATTGTTATTTTAGACACAGAAACAAGTGGATCGTCTCAAGAAGATAAGGTAATTTCTCTTGCAATTGCTGAATATAAAAATGGAGAATTAAATAATATGAAAACCGGATTTTTTAATCCGGGTGTATGTATAAAACAAGGTGCTTATTGGGTTCATCACATATCTGATGATCAAGTTTCTAAAGAGCCTTTTTTTAGAGAGACTGAATTCTATTCTTTGTTAAAAAAAATATTCTCTTCACATGAAAATGTTGTTATTGGTCATGCTATTTGTAACGATTTATTTATGTTAGCAAGAGAAGGTTTAAGGTGTAGGTGTAATATTATTGATACGCAATATTGTGCAGTAAAGATTTTAAAAAAGACAAAAACTTCATTACATTATTTGCAAAGTGATTTAAATCTTTATGATGAGTCAACAAATGACATAACTTTTCATACTGCTGATGGTGATGTTAAAGTCACTTATTTTCTACTGAAAGAATTATTAAAACATCTTAGCTTGAAGAAATTAATCGAGATGTCTATGGCACCAATGTATGATTTAACATTACGGAGTAATAAATATAAACGTAAAAAAATATATCAGATTGCTTGTTTTGATAGAGGTTACTTGCAAAATTATTTTAATGAGATAAAAGACCCAAAAGCTTTTTTTGCTTTAATGTATTTTTATGAAAATGCCGGATTGTTTAGTACTCAAAAATTAAAACATATAATAATGAATGTATTAACACCAACAATAAATATTTAAGGTTTAGCATATAGATAAGGCTGTTGAATATTTATGTTGTACGAGTCTCTTTGTTTGCACTAAAAATTTCTTAACTCTAAGATATCAATTAATAAGTTTCCTGTTTGATTAATGCTCACAGAATAATATTTAATAAAATTCCCTTAATGATTCATGAGTACCTTTGTGAATCTCATACCAAAAATTTAGAGCAGCATCAAATTTATTATTTTTAAATTCATTAATCCAAAAATCTAAATCGTCAGTAAAATCGTCTGAGTGCTTTTTCGTATATTTAAGAAATTCGAAAACAAAGTCAATATTTCTTTCTGATTCCCAAAAAATAGATGCATTACGACTATTAATTTTACTAGCAGTTAAGTTGATACTATCTATATATTTTTGTTGTTTTCCCCATAAACTACCAATCATTTCAGGAATCATTTCTTCACTCCATATTCTATGAAATCTACAAAATCCGGCGTTGTCCATAATGAGTTCTTGTTTAAATCTATGAGCATTTATTTTGCCAAGTTCGCGAGGTGGTAAGAAATCAGAACCATAGTACATATAATATTTTCCCATTATAGCCATAGGAGATAAGGCTCCGGGTGTCCAATACTGATTAGGTACAATCCAGCCGTTTCTACCAAACGAATTAAAAACAAAATAATTTAATAAGTTTTTACCTTTTTGTCGCGAGATATGCCTTCCCCATTTTCTTGCACCTTGAGACAGATCAATAATTCCTCGTTTATAAATTATACTGTCAAGAATATCCATTGCTACTTGAGCATTATGAGTAGAATCTTCAACAACATTAAAATTTTTATAGTCGAATATAGGTTTATCAGTAATCCCAATTTCTTTTGTATCTAACAAATCTCTACTTAAGCATTCCATTATCCAAGCAACTGTTCCTCCTGCTGAAATAGCATCTATTCCATAGCTATCAGCTCTAAAATTAACTTGTTCTGCTGCTCTTTGGTCAAAGATTCCTGACAGGGGACCAAAAACTTGGTATGGTTCATAATCTTTTTTAAAATGACCGTTTAATTTCTTGCATACAGCAGCACAAGGCTCTCCACAATTAGTTTGTTGTTTGGGTATAATTGTTTCTTCATTGAATTGCTTTAAGTAATGATTTATAATTAATTTTTTATGAATCTCTTGTCTTACATCTTCCGACCAATAGATACTTTGATAGTTGAATGACAATAATCTTGTCCCTAACGTAGCGTAATTTACACCAAAAGTTCCACCGGTTTCAAACTTAGGTTCAAACCTATATTTAGTGGTTGCTTCGATATCTTTTGCCGCTAATTTTTTTTCATATTTTTCGTAAAACCATTTATCAGCAACTTTTCTATCTCTAAAATCTTCATCAATATAAGTGCCTCCATAAATTATGGCAACTATGTTATGATCTTGTAGTAGTTTACTTCCCATTCCTCCGCGACCTGCCCATGTATCTGCGTAAGTTAATTTGCCGGAATTTATTGGGATTGAGCCAATGGCACCAATATCGGTATATAAAGCTGCCGGACCGGTAGCAAGAATTCGAGGATCGTTTTCATATCTATCGCTGAAGTGATCTTTTACATAGTCTATCAAAGCATATAATCCTCTACCATCTTCGAACCAGATTTTTTTAAAATCAACAGGTATTAAATCAATGTCAAGCTCTTCTCCGTGAAATCTATTAATAAATAAAATAGATGATTGTGAAGCTTTCCCTGAAATTGATAGCATATTTATTCCAAGGTTATCAAATACTAATCCTGCACCACCCATTGAAGAAATGTAAAAACCACCCCAACATGGTGAAAAACCGGTAAAAATTAATCTATTTGAGCCGGGAAATATTGAACCGGCAAATAAACCTGTGCCAATATTTAATGAATTATATTTTGTTGACAGATGTAATCCTAAATCGACAGGACCGAAATAATTTCCTATTTCGTATTTTTTTACTTTATAAAATCCTGATTTAGCGTCAATTAAGAGAGTTTTTAGATATGCTTCTATAATTACCTCTTATTTTAAAAATTATACAAATGGATTTTCTTTTTTTTCTTTTGCGATTGTTGAAGCTGGTCCATGACCGGGTAAAATTATAGTATCGTCAGGTAAAGAAAAAACTTTTTTACGGATAGATTCTATCAATTCTTTACTATTACCTCCCGGTAAATCGGTTCTGCCAACACTTAAATTAAAAATGGTATCACCACTGAATAGGTATGGTTTTATATATATTACAATACCACCTTTTGTATGACCGGGAGTATGAAACATTTCTACTTTATTTTCACCGAGAGAGAAATCATAAAAGTCTTTTAACAATAGCGAGGCTGCCGGTGAAATTATTGGACTATACATAAAATCACTTAAATTCATAGTAGAATTTAAAAGCATTTCTGCATCAAAATTATGTATTCCGATTGGGCAATTGAATGCTTGATGAAAATATTCATTTCCTCCGATATGGTCGCCGTGACCATGAGTATTAAATATATGGATTAGATTTAAATTTAAATTAATTATATCTGATTTAAGGTTTTCACTTGGTGCTGCAGGATCAATTAAAATCGCATCTAAAGATTCTGTATCCCAAACTAAATAAGTATTAGTTTCAAACATTTCAATTAAATTATATATTTTATACTTGATCATAACAACTCCTTAATTAATTCTATATGGATCAATTTCTGTATCTGTAAATCTATTACATTTTATAGTAAAATCTAAATTAAATTGTTTCCCATAATTAACAATTTCGATATCTTGAGCTTTCGGGCAATAACGTAAAAGAATACTTCCTGCTAAACTAATGATTTCTTCGGAAATAGGTAAGGTTGTATTTAAAACAGCAATTGGACCGGGAATATTTAAACATTTTAAAACAACTTCATTACTTATTATATTTTTGATGTATTCCATCTCACTATGATGTCTATTGATAACTAATTTATGTTTCTCATTTAATCGAAAATGCCTACCTATTTTTAAATATTTGATATTATCGAAATCAAGTTGATCTTTATCAATTAATTCTTTTAAACGAGTTGTAAAGCCTTTATCAGTTAAGAGGCATCCTCCTCCTGAATTTAAAACTTCTTTTAGATTTAGTTCTTCAGCAATTTTTAATTGTTGAGTTCTACTTCTGCCTTGAATATCTAATAAATCTTCTTTATTAACCCAAGCTTCTCTAATGGGTAATGTATCAGGTAATCTTTTCTGAGAAAGTGGTCTGATTATTAAATCTCCGACTGTGCTAAGCTTTTTAACAGCATTGAGAGCATCATATCTTTGAGACATAGGTCTTTGATTTAAAACTTCTCCGGAGATTAAAAAATCTGCTTTAAATTCTTCTAAATATCGATTGAGAATTTTGAACATTAAACCGTGACAATCAATACAGGGATTATAATGTTTACCGTACCCGTACCTTGGTGCTTTAAGCATTTGTAGGTGTTCTTGACTAATATCAATAATTTTTAGTTTGAGATTGTTAGCATTAGCAACTCTAATAGCTTTTTCCGGGGAGAAAAATGGAGTCTCAAAAAATATCGGTATGACTTCAAAACCAAGTTTTTCCATCCATTTAACAGCAATTAAGCTGTCTAATCCGCCTGAAAATAGGGCTAATGCTTTTTTTTCTCTCATTAAAACTCCAATATCTTTTATATACAACTATAAATCCTTATTTTATTTTGTCAATTTAATTCTGTAAAATTTAGTAAGCTTATCTAAAGCTTTAATTAAATTTTCTTTTTCTATCGCATAGCAGATTCTTATATAACCGTATCCATTTTGTCCAAAGGCTGAGCCGGGTATTACAATAACTCCTTTTGTACTTAATTCTGTTGCAAAACTAAGGTCATCACAATGAATTCTTAAAAACAGATAAGGAGCTGCATCGGGAAGGTAAGTAGTGTTTATTTCAGGAAATGTAGATGCTAATTTTTGGAGACAAATGTTATAATTAATTAATAACTGTTCTTTTATTGAGTCTATATCTATTTGAGCACTTGTTGAAAATGCTTTTATTGCTGCATATTGACTTATTGTTGATGCACATGTTGAAATATATTGATGTGATAGTATGATTTTACTTAATAAATCTTTGTTATGACAGACTATCCATCCTAATCTCCACCCTGTCATACATACAAGTTTAGATAGAGATGAAATGATAATTAAATTATTATTTATTGAACTAAATGAAGGTATGCGTTTAGTTAAATTTAACCCTAAATAGACTTCATCAACTATTAGTAGGACATTATGTTGTAAGCATTGCTTCACTATTAATTGCATTTCTTCATTATTAAAAGCTATACCTGTTGGGTTTGAGGGGTGAGTGATTAATAATATCTTAGGTTTGAGCTTAATCTTTTCAAGGAAAGAATCTTTGTTAAGTCTGAAATTATTATCCCTGTCAAAATCAAATTTTAAGACTTCTGCTTGCATTAGTTTAGCTATGGTTTCATAAGCTAAAAAAGTAGGATTTCCGATTAATATCTTGTCATTTGGATTTAATAGACTAAATAAACAGGTAAATAATGCTTCTTGAGCACCATTAGTAACACATATCTTATCAAAAGTTGTGTTATAGTTTATAGCGATGAGTTCCCTTAACTCTTTTATCCCGGCATTTTCAGAATAAAAAATATTGGCATTATTAATATAGTTTATCGCTTCATCACAAATAATTTTTGGTGTTTTAAATCGTATTTCACCCAAACCGAGATTAATAGCGTCTTTAGGAACACCTTTCATCATTTCTCTAATGAGGGAGGGTTTTAAACCTAATAAATGTTTTGCAATCATTATCTTAATAATTGTTCCAGTTGAACAGAAGTATCTGTTTTACTGTCTCGATATTTGATAATCACAGGACAATAAATACTAATATCATTATTGCTTTTTAAAGCTCTTGAACCTGCAACAATTACAGCTTTTTCAGGAATAATTAAGGCATTATAACTCTCATCTTTTTTTATAAATCTATTGTTGACAGCATCAAAAACCGGTGTGCCGGAAGTTAAAATTACTCCGGCAGCTATTACAGCTGATTGTTTAATTAATACACCTTCATATATCCCACAATTGCCCCCTATAAAAACATTATCTTCTATTATTACCGGTTTGGCATTAATTGGTTCTAAGACGCCCCCAAGCATTGAGCCTGCACTTAAATGAACATTTTTACCAACTTGAGCACAACTGCCAACTAAGGAATGAGAATCTATCATACTGTTATCATCTACATAAGCACCAACATTAAGATATGCAGGAGGCATAATTGTCACGTTATTGCCAATAAATGCCCCATCTCTGACTGCTGAACCACCGGGTACTAATCTAACTCGGTCAGAATCAGAAAAGGTTCTTAACGGGTAAGTATGTTTGTCTGTAAAGGTTGACTCACCAATGTTAAAAACCTTTATCTTACCCATTTTAAAGCCTACTAAAATACCTTGCTTTACCCAATCATTAACTACCCATTGTTCATTTTTATAATTAGCTGCTCTAATTTTGCCTTTATTTAAATAATCTTTAAAATCTTCAAAAAGTTGATAATCTGTAATTGAATATTCTGTTTTATTCTCCGTAAAGAGAAGTTTGATTTTATCGGATAATTCATTTATATTCATATAATTACCTTTTTTTTAATTCTTTAACTGCTGTATTGATTCTATTTAATGCTTCTTCAAGCATCTTTTTTGAACAACCAAAATTTAATCTCATAAAACCTCTACCTAATTCGCCGTATTTGATACCGGTATCAAGCCCTACTTTTGCTTTTTTAACTAAGAATTCCTCTAACTCATTATGTTCCATTTTTAATGAATTAAAATCTATCCATATTAAAAATGTTGATTCTGAATCAGCTAATGTAAACTCAGGTAAATTTTTCTCAAAATAATCATAGACAAATTGTCTGTTAGAATCTAAGTAAACTAAAAGCTGTTCTAGCCAATCTTCGCATTCATTATAACAGGTTTCTAAAGCATTCATCCCGAATATATTCATCATAAAGATACCTGATTTCATCATTATATCTTCCAAAGCCTTTTTTATTTCCGGATTTGGGATAATCATAATTGAAGTACATAACCCTGCTACATTAAAAGTTTTGCTGGGAGCCATACAAGTTATTGATATATCAGAAAATTCTTTAATACTGCTAAAAGGTATATGTTTGGTTGGTTTAAATACTAAATCATTATGAATTTCATCTGATAATACATATACATTGTGTTTTTTACATATATTACCAATCTTTTGCAATTCTTCTTTAGTCCAAACTCTACCAACAGGATTATGAGGAGAACATAAAATAAATAGTTTTGCTTGCTTTGCTTTTTGTTCAAAATCTTCAAAATCTATTTCATAATAACTTTTACCCGAAGTTTTAGATGATTTTGCTTTTAAATTATTTATTAAAAGTTTTCTGTCATTCAATTCAATAGCATCAAAGAAGGGATGATAAACAGGAGGTTGGATTAATATTCTGTCACCCGGATTAGTTAAAGCAAATACTGCAAAATTTATTGCAGGTACTATACCCGGAGTTGATAGAATATAAGAATCTTCAATCTGCCAATTATGTCGTTTTTGCATCCAATTTTGAACTGCTTGATAAAATTTATCTGTTTTTACTGTATATCCTAAAACAGGGTGTTCAATTCTTTGTTTTAATGCATCTACGACCTGAGGAGGTACACATATATCCATATCTGCTATTGACATTGGGATAATGTCATCAGTACCAAATATTAAATTACACCAATCCCACTTAAATGATGCAGTATTTCTCCGATCAATACACTTATCAAAATCATATTTCATCACTTTCTCCTATAAAATTTTTATTAATAGTGTCAAATAAAAATTTGCAAATAAATTTGTAAAGTAAAAATTCTCAATATTATGGCGTAATACTATTTAAAGTATTTACTTTTTAATATTTTTTATAATTTAAGTTTTAAAATTTTCTAAATCAATAGATGTAATCACAGTGAGAAATAGATTAATTTTTTGTCAATCTACAGCCGACCTCCAAGATGCTTTAAAGCATCTTGGAGGTCCCTTATATATATTCTATAAATTACTGTAATTTAGAAAGTGGTTTTTATCTTATTAGATACTCTATAAGGCTGTTGAATAATGTTGTTGTGTGAGCATCCTTGCTTGCACAAAAAAAACTTAAATGATAGGTATTCAATATTTTATGAAACTACAAGCTGGAAGCTTGTAGAACAATAATTGAAATTATTCAACAGTCTCTCTATTTAGAAAATTTGGCTAAATTTCTATTTTTGGATTTGAATCTCTGATTACAAAACGAGAATGGGGCTGAGGATAAAAGTTAAGGCTGTTGAATAATGTTGTTGTGTGAGCATCTTTGCTTGCACGTTAAACTTTTTAACTGTAAGAATATCAACAAATAAACTCCCTACAAGCCGGGAGCTCATAGAACAATATTTGATATTATTCAACAGCCTCTATATCCTTTATAAGATAACAAGGGTACTTTTGTACCATTGTTTAATTTAAATAGATGATAGTGAACTATTTCATTAATATCATTTTTTTGATTTGTTGGTGCTTGTCTTGTTTTACTCTTACAAAGTAAATACCTGATGAGACAGCTTTTCCAAAGAGGTCTTTACCGTCCCAACTTAATTTTTTAGAGTCAATATTCGAGAAATCTCTAATTTTTTGACCTTTGATATTATAGATTGAAATGTTTGTTGGCTTTTGAAGTTTAGAGTCTATTTTGATATTGAGTTCATCAGTAAACGGTACAGGGTATAGGGAGATATTTAAAGGTGAGATAATCTCCGGAGTTATGTCATCACTAACAGAACTTAAATCTCCTAAGCCATAAAACCTGATCCAACTCTGTGACCAATTGTTTGGATTATAGTGTTTAGTCAATAAGACATCATGATTGGTGTCACTCAAACCGGAAATTGTAATGTATTGCTCAGGAGGTCCTTCAACAGGATCTTGAGGAAACCCGGTTACCTGATATATTGTTTCACTGAAATTGATTGTGTTCGGGCTATGTTCTCCAAGCCTTGCATATCCTATATAGGCCGTACCATTATCTGATAGAATTGAATGAAGACTATCATTTAATCCGTCTCCGTTTATGTCAATAAAACGAGAAGGAAGGGTTCCGTAAAAATCATCAGCTGTGTAAAATGTGATGTTTCGATCATCATCAAAGGAGATGATGTATTGAGTTTCCGGGTAGATATAAGTTCTCAGGTCAGTTCTGCCGTTATTGTTGATATCATAAGTACTTATCCATGACATCCCATCAGGTCTAAAGTATTCAGGTGTAGTATAGTCTGTGTATTCTTCTCCGAAGTTTTCACCACCCCAATAGACTCTAAATGTATTACATATAGAATCTGATTGATCTCGATACCAGACATCCTGATCGAATTCTACTGTTACTATAAGGTCATCATTTCCGTCTCCGTCAAAATCGCCTGTAGCACACATGCCACGATTTATCAGAGTATTTTCAGTTAATGAAATCGCTTCTGACCTTATCTCAACATCCGGATTATGGATGTCAAAACTTTCTCCACCAAAATATATATAGGTTGATGGGATATAGTTTGGATATTGAGCTGCTCCACGCCGAGGCTCTACGAGCAGATCGTCAATGCCATCTCCATTAAAATCATAAGGACCACGATATTCTACGATTAATGATGTATATCGTGTCAGTTCCGGTGGCAGATCAGAGTCATCATAATCAAGATATGTCCCGATAAAGTCATCAGTATCACGCCAGTCAAAATTAATATAGATATACCTGTCTAAAACTACTACAAGATCACAAAAATCATCATTATCTATATCTGAAGACAAATCAATAAATCCATAGTCTTCGATAACAGGTAGATAAGGTAATCTCACCATAT
>Ga0334900_1001198_pt1 | contig 29843 bp, 27 predicted proteins | sample GraSluR3_MG_2_FD_207231 | JGI IMG/M metagenome (GOLD analysis project Ga0334900, IMG submission 207231) | Sludge microbial communities from methane-producing bioreactor in Wageningen University, Netherlands - Granular Sludge_31_08-R3 | ecosystem: Engineered > Bioreactor > Anaerobic >...
CTCTCATTTTTCCAATTTCCGGATTAAAGAAAACAGCATTTTTGATATTTCTTCATACTTGCTTGTAAACAAATCATAATGTTCAGACGATATCATTGATGAATCTTTCAGAAAATCAAAAATAGCAACACACTCAAAAGCACTGCCACGAGCTATAATCATAAAATACCTTCGGTCTTTGTTTGAAAATCGTGATGAACCTTCGGCGATATTCAACATTATAGAAAAAGAAGCACGCTTTAATTGGTCTTTTACGTGCCTATCAAAATCATTTTCTGCCAACAGTGCAATTATATCCTGATTTATTGTTTTTGCTTTTTGGTAAACTGAAAGTTTTTGAAAATCAAACATAATGTAAAGTATAAGTTTTAGTGTGAGTGTGAGTTATGAGAAACAGAATGAGAGTGAAGCTCAACTCTGTACTCGCTCTCACTCTCACTCTGTTTTTGAGTGTGAGTGTGAGTTATGAGAAACAGAATGAGAGTGAAGCTCAACTCTGTACTCGCTCTCACTCTCACTCTGTTTTTGAGTGTGAGTGTGAGTTATGAGAAACAGAATGAAAGTGAAGCTCAACTCTGTACTCGCTCTCACTCTCACTCTGTTTTTGAGGTACCTGGCGGATTCGAACCGCCGTAGCCGGTTTTGCAGACCGATGCCTAACCACTCGGCCAAGGTACCCTTAATTCGGACTGCAAATTTATTAAAATAAATTAATCAGACAAAGTTTCTTTTTTACTATTATCAATATAATGCTCTAAACATTGTGGACACAAACAATCAGAATACGATTTTTGTAATTTTACTCAGCGCTAGTACGATAATGTGAAATGGATAGGACATGGTGATCAGCCCGTCATTTCGCACAGATAAGGAACGAGGACAAAGCAATCTGCATTTTCAAGCAGTTTTAGTAATGTCTTTTAAATGGCAAATGGCTTCACTGTGTTCTCAATGTCGATTTGGGGCTTTTCTACTTATTCTCTTTGCTATATTTATCCATAAACTTCTTTAAACAATCTTCGCACAAACAATCGGAATAATCGTTACGTAGCTTTTTTAACAAATACTCAGGGTATTCGTATTGCATACACCAACATCGCTCATTGTTTGTGCACTCAAATTCCTTTTTACATTTAGAGCAAATCTTTATCATTTTTGTCAAATACTATTTGTGATTTATTCGCTATTAATCTAATATCCTGTTCCCTCATACACTTAAAATGAGTTTTCGGACAGTTTTTGCAACCTATTTTTGAACAAGGACGGCATTTTAAGCCTTCAACCTGAAAAATTTCAGAATTTTTATCCGCCATATATGGATACATACCAAAATCGGGGACAGTATTTCCCCATATTGAAAAAATCGTTTTCTTAAAAGCTGCACCAATATGCATCAATCCGGTATCATGAGTTATAAGAAGAACAGAATTCTTAATTATTAAGGCAGAAACATCTAAGCTTACTTTACCACAAAAATTAGTTATGTTTTTATTTAACGAAGATTCTACAATTAAATTCCCATTTTCAACATCATCCCTACCGCCTAGCAAAACTATAGGTCTATCAATAAAGCTGCATAATTTACCTAATAAATCAATAGGCATTTGCTTAGTATAATGCTGACCGCCAATAGCTAAACTAATATATTTATCGTGTAGTGGTAAAACTTCAAAATCTTTCTCTGATTGTTTTGAATAAAAATAATCTAAGCCCTGCGAGTCATTTTTAACATCAAAAACCTTAAGAGTATCTAAGTATCTATCTACAATATGCACATCCGGCAAACGATTTATTTTGAATCTAGTCAATAAAAATTTTTTAAAATTTATTTTATCGACTGTAAAATCAAGTACTTTAATTGAATTTTTAAGCCTCTTTGTTCTGAAATTATTATGCAGATCAATTACATAGTCGAACAATTCTTGCTTTAGTAAAGTTTTAGTTTCTCTGTGGGTAGTGTATTCATGAATTTTGTTGATGTATGGATTACTTGCCAAAATATTTTTAAACTGTGGTTTTACTAAATAATGTATTTCGGCTCCATCTACCTGCTGCTTCAAGGCTCGTACAACGGGTGTTGTTAAAACGATATCGCCTATGCTGCTTAGCCTTATGATTAAAAATTTAACTTTTGGTGTTTCCATTATAATAAGGAATAAATAAAGAGCTTCTTGAGATAGTTAGCATCTGCTGGCGTTCAGTCATTACTACTCAAAGATATAAACTAAAAATCTCGGGAGGCACCACGCTTTTTAAGATTATTAATATGTTTATTTTTTTTATAATTAATTGCTTTATTTGGGTCAATGTTTTCAATAAAATACCATCTGCCCATGTTATATTCAAATGCGTCAAACGACATATCAGGCCCATAGTATTGTGGTAAATCTGTAAACCTTGGGTCTGTTGGAATCAAATGCTGAAATACTATAATATCGTGTTTAGGATTATATCTTAGAATCATACTTGAGCTTTCGCCATATTCAAATATTATCCTGCCTTGTCTTTTTTTATCTTTTACAAAAATTCTTTCGCCAAACTGCGGCAAGTTTTTATGCGAAAACTCTAATGATTCAATAATCTTTCTATTAATTAAAATATCGGCTCCATCCCAACCTAAAAGGACATACTGAGTGTTTTTATTCCATTTTTTTTCAATTATTTCGTAATAAAGTGCCCCATACCATTCTTTATGCGAATTAAATTTACGTTTAGATATAGTATCATTGCTAAAATCTTCAAGAGGGAATAATTCAATATATTTTCCATCTTTATAATGTAAAAAACCGAAATACTTAAAAGTTCCATCATCAAGTAAGATATTCCACGTAATTACTCGCAAATTACCACTTGGAGATTTCACATAACTTAAATTGCCAAGTGTGTCAAACCTATATTCAAACTTCTCATCTTCGTTTAGTAAAAAGTTAAGATAGCTTCTGATATATCCGTTGAGTTTGTACTTTTCAGCATCATCTTTTGCAAATTGTAATCTGCTAAATATAGATTCTACAGAATCTTTAGCTTCTTGAATAAGAGCTTGTTCATAGTCTTGAGAGTAAATGCTATTAGCAGTAAGGCTAACAATCAAAACAAAAAATATATTTTTAAACTTACTTATCATATCTTACATAACGAATAATTTTAATATATCTTATGAATTGTATCTGTATTAAATTAAATCAAGTGCATCTTTTATAAGCTTAACAATCTCAATAACTTCGGTTTCGGTAATTGTTAATGGAGGTGCAATTCTAAATGCATTATCACAAAAAATAAACCAATCGGTAACAAAGCCTAAATCAATTCCTTTTTTTATAAAGTCTTGAACCATTTTACTGTTTTCTAATTCCACTGCAATAAACAATCCTTTACCTCTGAGTTCTTTTATTTTAGGGTGTTTTAAGTTTTCGACAAACAATTTATTTTTTCTATCAATAGTTTCAATAAGTTTATCTTCAATAATGATATTAATTCCTTCGATAGCTGCTGCACATGAAATGGGATGTCCGCCAAATGTCGTGATATGTCCTAGCACAGGATCAGAAGTAAAATTGTTCATTATTTTTTTTGGAGCAGCAACAGCTCCAAGCGGCATTCCGGCACCAAGAGCTTTCGCCATGCATATAATATCGGGTACTATGCTATAATGTTCTAAGGCAAAAAACTTTCCGGTTCTGCCAAAGCCGGTTTGAATTTCATCAAATATTAATAATGCACCTGTTTCATCACATTTCTGCCGAAGTTTTACCATAAATTCATTACTAGCAACTCTGACACCTCCTTCACCTTGAATCGGTTCGATTACTACACATGCTGTTTTGTCTGTAATAATTTCTAAATCTTCAATATCGTTAAAATTTATATGATATACATCGGGTAATAGTGGGCGAAATGAATTTTTAAATGCTTCATTTCCGGTTACACTTATTGCCCCATGCGAACTGCCATGATATGAATTTTTAAAAGATACTATACGTGTTCTTCTTGTAGTTCGTTTTGCTAATTTAAGAGCTGTTTCAATTGCTTCGCTACCTGAATTTACGAAATAAACACTATTTATGCTTTCGGGTAAAACAGAGCATAATTTTTGAGCTAAAACTACTTGTGGTGTTTGAATGTATTCTCCGTAAACCATTAAATGCATATGTTTTTCGGCTTGCAATTTTATTGCGTCAATTATTCTTTTGTTGCCGTGTCCTAAGTTGCTAACCGAAACACCAGCAATTAAATCTATTAGTTTTTTTTTGTTATTACAATATAAATACAGCCCTTCAGCTTTTTCAATTTCAAGCATATAGGGTGCTTCTGATGTTTGACCCATATAACGGAGAAACAACTCTCTATTAGAAATCATATTATTTATTGTTGATTTTTGATATTAACTCTTCTCTTGTAATTAACATCAAAGGTATCATTTTTTCGTGATCTGTATGTCCAACACAAACGCTTTTAGAATTTATATTAGAAATATTTTCACAATTAATAATAAATGAATCGTGTACTTGAACAAATAAATTTTGGGGTAGTTTGGAAAGGAATTCTTTTTCATTCATTGGAATTGAAAAGGTTTCTTCTTCTGTATTAATTTCTATTCCGTTTTTAGTTTTTTCGATATATAAAATATGATCGAAATATATTTCGTTAAAAGCTTTATCTTTTTTAATATATAATTTGCCCAAAAACTTATCGGGTCTCTTTTGGGTTCCACGCTGATATGCTTTTTCAACCGCTTTAAAGAAACGATCGTACGCAATGGGTTTTAAAATAAAATCAGTAATATCATAATCAAAAGTTTCTAACGCATAACCCGAATAACCACTTACTACAATTATTTGCAAATTATTTCTATCAATTTTTTTTAATAATTCGATACCATTCATTTCAGGCATTACCATATCAAGAAATATTAAATCGACATTAGAATCATCATTTATTAGCTTGTATGATTCAACAGGGTTTTGAAATGCTCCAATTAACTTAAGAGTTTTTGTTCGCTTTATGTAATTTTCGAGCAAATTGCGAGCAAGCCTATCATCGTCAATTATAATACAATTCATCCTTTGGGTTTAATATTTCTAATTATATTTTACGCATAAAACATTATTAGGTTTTCTCTTTTATACTAAACTACATGATTCTTTCAGCATTAAATTTGTTTCCTTTTATTTTTAAATATGTAATAATTAGCTGTTTTAAAATACTAATATCCCCACTTGTATAGAAATTCGCATAAAACCCATCATCAAAAGTATTAATAATCTTATTAGTCATCAATATATCTTTTGTTCTTCTGGCGACAGCTTCTCCTGATTCAATTATATTAATTTTACCGGAAGTAATTTTATTTATTGTCTCTATATAAAACGGGTAATGTGTACAACCTAACACTAAATAATCGATATTTTCTTTTAGCATAGGTGTTAAGTATGTTTTAATTAAACTATAAGATTCATTATCGGTATATGTTGTATCTTCGACTTTCTGGGCAAGTTTATAACCAGCTTGACTAATAATTTTGACATAATCTTTGTACTTATTACTAGTTTCAATGAAATGTCTGCCTTTAAATGTACCTTCGGTTGCTAGCACACCAATAATACCTGTTTTAGTTTTTAAACATGCAGGTTTTATGGCGGGTTCTAATCCAACAAAATGAATACTTGGGAAAATTTCTCTTAAATAATCAATACTAATACCAGTAGCTGTATTACAAGCAATTACAATAAGCTTACAGTTTTTTGACAATAAGAATTCAACATTTTTTTTTGTTAAAGCAATTATTTCTGATTTTGATTTTTCGCCATATGGAGCATTTTTGCTATCAGCTAAATATATATAACTTTCGTTTGGTAATGCTTCAACAAGAGCTTTCATTACAGTAAGCCCACCTACACCACTATCGAATATGCCTATGGGGTTCGTTTTCATGGCTAAAAAAAGCCATCAAAAAAAGATGGCTTATATTTTTTACAATTCAATAACCTTTAGCTTTACCTTGTCTGTAACATCAACACTTTCGTTAGAATGATACAATAGTGTAGATTCATCAAAAATGTACAACAAGCCTTCTGCTTCGCCAACTTCATTAATTGCATTTTTTATTTTATCATAAATTGGCTCTATCAATTCTTGTTCTTTCAATTGCAAATCGCTTTGAGCACTAGCTTGAAAATTTTGTATTCTTTGCTGAAGATCAGCAAGTTCTTTTTCTTTATTTTGCCTAACCGAAGGAGCTAAACTTTCGGCATTTTCAAGATAATTATTGTATTTTTCCTCAAGTTCTACATTAAGCATTTGCAATTGCTCTTCGAGTTGTCGAGCAAACTTTTCTATTTCATTTTTAGCTGTTTCTCTTTCAGGCATACTTTCAAATACAGATGTTGTATTTACGTGGCCAAATTTCATTTTTTGAGAAAATCCTGCAACACTTATTAAAACTGCTACAGATAAAATTAATAATCGTTTCATATATAAATTTTTAAATTAAAATTTTCGACAAATTTACACTTTAATTTTTATATCCCAATTTTTTAAGCACTTCGTCACTTTTATCATATTTAGGATCTGTATATAACATTGTCATATTGTTTGCTGTATCAAAAATTACAGCATAACTCCCCTCAATAGCAATTTCTTTAATTGCATTATATATATCGTCTTGAATTGGTTTAATTAATTCTTCTCTTTTCTTAAATAACATTCCCTCCCTCCCGAAATATTTTTGTTGTAATTCACGCATTTCACGTTCTTTTGTTACAATTTCGTCTTCTCGTTTAATTCTTAGCTCTTCGGTAAGTAATACTTTCTCTGCTTGATAATCTTGATACATCTTATCTACAGCAGCTTTTTTATCTTCGATTTCTTGTTTCCATTGTTCTGATAACTCATCAAGTTGTTCTTTAGCTGATTCGTACAATGGAATGTTGTTTAAGATGTACTCTGTATCAACGTATGCATATTTTTGTGCATAGCTAAAACCGGCAAAAAATACCAGTACGATAATTAATAATTTTGCTTTCATATTATTTGGTTTTTTTATAATTATTTAACAATTTTCACTATAATGTTACAAAAAATAAGCCAAACTTAAAACTGTTGTCCTATAACAAAATGAAACTGCGAACCGTTAGCACCTGTTACTCCTGGAATTTCGTCGAAACCATATCCCCAATCAACACCAAGCATACCAATCATTGGCATAAAAATTCTAACACCTACTCCGGCAGACCGTTTAATATCAAATGGATTAAAGTTATCGACATTATACCAAGCGTTACCGCCTTCAACAAAAGCAATTGCATACAAAGTTGCAGATGGGTTAAGCGACAATGGATATCTTAATTCTACTGCAAATTTATCATACATATTTCCTCCGTCTGATGGAGTTAAGCTATTATTAAGATAACCTCTAAGTCCTATTGTTTCTCTTCCATACAAATTATATCCGTATAATCCATCCCCACCAAGTTGAAATCCTTCGAATGGTGAAGGTCCAATATCTTTATTGTAATGTCCGAGAATACCAAATTCAAATTTTGTATGTAGTACTAAAGCTCTACTATCGCCGGTACGACTACCTATTAAAGTCATAAACCATGAACCGGTAAATTTCCATTTATGGTATTCTATCCATTTATATTTAATTTGGGAGGTAGCATTTGTATAATCTATATCCGAAAACCATGAATAAGGAGGAGTAACTTCTAAGGATAAGTTAAAACTTGAACCTGTAGTAGGGAATATAGGATTTGGTCCGCTACTATGTCTGCTAAGATTAGTTTTAAGACTAATATTATTGGAATATCCATCATCATACAAGAATCCTCCCCATTGATAAATACGGTAATGCTTGTAGCTAAGTTCATGATAAAGAGTGAAGAAATCGTCTGGCCACTCTAGTCTTCTCCCCAATCCTATAGCAGCTCCGGAAACTTTAAAAGAAGCTCTTTCCTGATCTACTTCCACGTTATAGTTTTGCTGTACTGAATGATAGATTGATGTAGTTAAAGAATTTGGTTTTCTGCCACCAAGCCATGGTTCTACAAAAGTAAGACTATAGCTTTGGTAGAACAATCCACTGGCTTGTGCTCTAATACTAAAATGCTGACCATCTCCTGCTGGTAATGGTCGATAAGCTTTAGGGTTAAAAATATTACGTAATGAGAAATTATTAAAAGAAAGTCCTAAAGTACCAACTATCATTCCGGCTCCCCAACCTCCTGATAATTCAATTTGATCGCTTGGTTGCTCTTCAACAATATATTCTAAATCTACTGTGCCATCGGCAGGATTAGGCTGAAAGTCAACATTTAATTTTTCGGGATCGAAATAACCCATTTGTGCAAACTCTCTAATTGTTCGCTGTACTTCAGACCTTTTATAAAGAGCACCCGGCGGTGTTCTAACTTCACGCATAATAACATGATCGTTAGTTCGTGTGTTGCCTGTAACGGTTACATTATTAATTCGGGCTTGCTTGCCTTCGTATATACGCATTTCGATATCAATAGAATCGTTTTCTACAAGTACTTCAACAGGTGTTATATTAGAGAATAAATAGCCATTATCCTGATATAATGAAAATACACTCTGTGGGTCATAAAGCAGCTTCTCTTCAAGCAAAGTTTGATTATAAATATCTCCCTTTTTAATCCCTAATACTTGCGACAATAATTTTGAGTTATATTTAGTATTACCAAGCCATGAAATATTTCTGATATAATATTTTTTTCCTTCTTTTAAGCCAATATATAAATCTATTGTTTTATCGTCAAAGCGAGTAATACTATCGTAAATAATTTTAGCATCGCGATATCCTAATTCGTTATATTTAGCAATAATATTTTTTTTATCTTCTTTATAATCTGATTCAATAAACTTAGAAGCTTTAAAAACATTATACCATGTTTTTTGTTTGGTTTCTTTCATTGCCCTACGCAATTTTTTGTCGGGCAATTCTTCATTTCCCACAAAATGAATTTTGTTTATTTTTATTCTTTCATTCTTTTTAATATCAATATTAAGAAGAACACTATTAGTCATAGTAGTATCAATTACTTGTGTAATATCTACTTCAGTATTTAAAAACCCCTTATCTTCGAAATAATTTAATATGCTTTGTTCTGTATTCATTAAAATATTTTCGGTAACCTGACTACCTTTAACAAGATTAATTTGTTCTCTAAGATCATCTGCTTCTGAGCGTTTTACACCTGTAAAAGAGAACTTTGATAATCTAGGTCTTTCTTTTAAGTAAATATCAAGAAAAGCTTTATCTCCAATAGTTTTAGTCATAGAAATTTTTACTTCGCTGAACAATCCTTGATCCCAAAGTTTTTCAATTGCCTTTGTAATTTGTTCGCCGGGGATAGTTATTGTTTCACCCACCTGCAATTCGGTTAAAAGTATCAAAACGGTTGGGTCTAAGTACTGCACACCACTAACAGTTATGCCACCAATTTCATATTCTTTTGGATTTGCATAATCGATAGATTTTTGTCCAATGCTACCAAAATCCTGCCCAATACTTTGCAATAAAGAAACGAGGCTTATAAATAATATCAATGCAATTTTTTTCATGCGGCAAAGTTAATTTTTTATTTGTTCACTAATCTTTCCAAAACGTCTTTCTCTATTTTGATAAATAAAAATTGCTTCGTATAAATCTTCTTTTGAAAAATCTGGCCATAAAAGTGGTGTAAAATAAAATTCAGCGTAAGCAAGTTGATATAAAAGATAATTACTAATTCTCTGCTCTCCAGATGTTCTAATAAGAAGCTCAGGATCCGGCATTCCGGCAGTTTCTAAATAATCTGAAAATAATTCTTCATTAATTTTATCAATTGATAGTGTCCCGTTTTTGGTGTCGTTAGCAATTTTTTTTACAGCTTCTACAATCTCCCATCTTCCGCTATAGCTTAGGGCAATATTTAGATTTAAGGTTTTATTATTTTTAGTTTTTTCAATAGCAATTTTAACTTTGTTTTGTACCTTATCTGACAATCTACACATATCTCCAATGATATTTAATTTAACTCCATTGCTATGCAACTCCTCTAGTTCAGACTCAATACTGGAAATAAGTAGATTCATAAGTCCTTCAACCTCTTTGCTTGGTCTTTTCCAATTTTCTTTACTAAAAGCGTAAAGTGTAAGATACTTTATTCCGGCTTCGATACTTCCTTCGATTACCTGCCTTACTGATTTAGTCCCATTTTTGTGTCCATAAAGTCTATTTTCACCTTTTTGTTTAGCCCATCTACCATTACCATCCATAATAATGGCTATGTGCTTAGGCAGTTTCGATTTATCTAAATTTTCTAAATAATTCATAATTAATAAACATCATAAGCAGGACACGGGAAGCCTCCCCAACTAAATGAATATGAAAGACTTAGTCCTGCGTAAAAATACCAATCTTTATTCATTCTGTACGCATCTTGTCGAATTTGTGGAGCATCGTTTAAGGATGTAAGAGTAACATTATCGTAATTTAATAAATCTTCGCCGGTAATATTGTCGAGTAAATCGGAAAAGGCTCTGCGTGTTACCCATTCTGCACCAAGCACTAATCGGTGTGTAATATTTACTTTAAAACCTATTCCAAATGGGATAGCAAAATTTGTGATATCCTCAGAATTTTCGGCAAAATAATAACATAATCCGGTTTGGATATAAGGGGTATAATTTTTTTTTCGTAGTTCACCTATTATATATGGTAAGAAATTAAACTCAACCTGCAAGGAACCTTCTATTAGAGATGTGCTAAATTCGTGAGCTCTTAATTGCTGAAACTCAGAGTTCTGGAAGTCGAAATCACTAGCATTAAGAGATGTAACAATAACTCCAAGCCTAATACAATATCTTGAATTTAAATGATGCTTATAGAATCCACCAAAATTAGGGTTTGGAGAATAAAAATGCTTTGCCAAATTAACATCCCCTAGATAATAACTTACTCCTGCAAGAGCTCCAATTTCTCCACCACCACTTCGTTGTGCTTCCATTTTTTTCGGTATAGCAAAAACAATCAATAATAAAAAAATAAACAAAGCCTTTTTACAAGGCTTTGTGATACGTTTTACAATATTTTTATTAGCCCACATTTCTTTCATACAACGCAAGGGCTTAAAGTTTATTTTATAAATACTAATTAGAATTTAGCAGCACCTTTATATCTTGGTCTAATTTTGTATGATGCATTAATTGTAAGAAACATATAAAAATCGTTACTTATGTTATCACCACGCTGATTACGAGCTGCACTACCTTGCCATCCTGGTAAGCTTGGGTCGCTATAATATGCCGCCATAGGGTCATCAAATATACTTGGGTCAACATATGTTGTGCTAACATCGTCGATATAGTCGGTAAATGTATATCGAGCACCTAATTCGAAGCCTACTGCCCAATATCTATTAAGTAAATATGTTAAACCCACACCAACGGGAATTGCAACAGCTATTCGGTTATATTTTTCACGAGTTGGGACAATACCTTGTCCTTCGGTACCTAGAGGTTGTAATGCGTGCCATTTACCATCGCCGCCTTCTTCTTCGGGCCACACAGCTTTAGGATTAAAATAAAAAGCACTAATACCTGTAAACACATATAGATTGGGTTTATTTGCTTTTCCTTTAACTCTTCGTAAATCGTAACGGTGTCCGTATCTTTCTTCTATAATTGAATATTCAATATTGGCAGTAAGTTCAACAATAGGTGACCTAAAATGTAAGTTTCTATCAAATCTTTCGTTTTCGGGGTGTACTTCAGCATTTTCATCTGGAATAGAAAAACTATCATCGCCGTGTACCCATCCATAAAACAATCCTGCTTTAACAGCCCAACTCTCTGTTAATTTATATCTATATCCTACATGGAAAGTAGGTCTTGTGGATTTAAATTCAAAATCGCGGACAAATTTAGAACCGGCACGGTTTGCACCACCAAGTTCACCCATAAAGTTACTTGTCCCTACACCAAACATTACTTCGTGCCGAATTTTTTTCCAGTGAGTACCTAATTGAGCATAAGAATACTGCCAAATAAATATGCTACAAATTACAAAAAATATTATCCTTTTCATTAAACTATGTGTTTCTTAGTTGTTAGTATTTACAATAAAATTCTTAATCTTTAATTTCGAACATCAATACCCCACATTAACTTCTCTCGCAAAGTGCTAAAATAGTTATTTTCTTTAAATCTCACAATTTTAATTTTAAAATCAGATAATTTTAACTTTAACAAGCTAGTGCTTTTAATTGTTCTGGTTCGATAATCTAACGAAGTAAGTATTTCTTGTTCAGGTCCATCGATAAAAAGTTCTATTTCTGAATTAGCAGGAACTACAACGGGTCTTACAGTAAGATTATGATTTGCAATTGGTGTAATTACGAAACAATTTGATCCGGGTATAAGAATTGGTCCATTGCAGCTCATAGAATAAGCCGTAGAACCGGTTGGCGTTGATATAATTATACCATCCGACCAGTAAGTATTTAAGAAATCTCCATTGCACGTAATACGTGTTTTAATCATTTGCAATACTTTATGTTTCTGTACTGTAAAATCGTTTAATGCAAAATTAAATTTTCCATACAAATCTTTAGGGTTTGTTAACTCAATCATTATTCTTTCTTCGATAAGAAAATCTCTATCAATGAGTTTTTCAATTGTTTTAATCATTGCTGCTTGTCCAACTGTACTCAAAAAGCCTAATCGCCCACTATTGATACCTAAAATTGGGATATTTCTATTGTAAGTATAAGTTGCAGTTTCCAAAAAAGTGCCATCGCCACCAATACATATTGCCACATCAATATCCTTGGGAGCTTCTTCGTTGTATAAACCCTGATACTTTGGGATATACATTGTTTTTTGACAAATAAATTTGTAAAAATTTTCATTAAAAAAAAGCTTGATATTGTTGTCTTTTAAAAATTCAAAAAGCTGTATTGCAATACCATTAAAATGCTTTCCAAACTTTCTACCGTATATTAGAATATTCATTAATTAAAACTGTTTTATTAATGGTGTTTTATATTGCACAAATATACCAATCTTTTTATTCAAATTATTCCATGCAATATAAGTACTAAAAACTCTATCATAATAAAAAACAATATCCATCCCTAAGCCGGCACTTAATGCATTTCCATATTCTGAGATGTATCCAAAATCCAAAAATGCAGAAATAAAACCTCTATAATGAAATTTATTGAATTGAGTTAAAGATATCAATGGAAGCGTAGTTTCTTTATATGGTAAAAATTCATATTTAATACTAGTTTTTACAAAAGCATACAAATCCGGATTAAAAACATAATTATCAAAACCTCTAAGGTACTGTTCATATCCTAAAGGCTGGTATAGTGGGAAGGGGATTTTATCATAACCTGCATCAAGATAATTAATCTCCGATTCTAAACTAAAAAACTGACGATAGGCATATTGATTATGAATTTGAAAATTATATCTTATATTAAGCAATTGCTTAAAATCCTTATCAAAACCCTGAGTTTGCTCTATCAGTATGTAAGATTTTATTCCTTTTACCGGATATACTTTATTGTCAGAATTATCAAACTGAAGTTTTAAAGCAAAGGTTCCAGCTATTAAATCAGGACTATTTTCGAGATAAGCAGGATTCAAGGATAAAATTGTATCGCTAACATTAAAACTGTTAAATGAGAATCGTGCTTTTATCCACAAATTGTATGATATTCTGTACTGATAACCAGCTTGAGCAAAACCGTTTTGATAGATATAATTATCACTGTTGAAATAATTATACAAATAATTCTCAATATTATAAGCCATTTCTTTTTGTCGAAAATAATCAATGCCGAACCACAAACCATGTTTTTTATTTAAATCAACATAAGGTATGTTATAATAAATAGAATATTGCTCTTTGTATCCTAATCTGATTTTAATATGTAATAATTCATTACGACCTCTAAAGTTATGCTTTTCTAATGAGAGGCCGTAATTTATTCTGTCCCATTGTTTATTAAAAAAATAAGTGTCAAAATTTCTATCTGCAACTTCAAGAATTGGGTATAACCATAAATACCACCTTTCTTGAACTATAACATCAAATTTCAATGCTGTTCCATTATTTTTACACTCAATTTCAACGATATTAAACAGGCCTGTAAGTAATAAATTTCTTTTACTATCTTCGATAAGTTTTTTAATATTTGATTCTTCAATTACATCATTTTCTGCAAATTTTAGTTCTCTAAGAATAATGTTTTTTTTTGTTTTATAATTACCGCTTATATTTATTACTTCAACTTTAAGTTGTGCCAATACTGTAGTATTGCCCAAAAAGCTAAACCATAATATAGCTATAAATACTATTTTAATTATTTTTTTCAAATATTGAGATAATTCATAAACGACTCGAAGCGATTTTGGTAAAATGAAGAAGCAAGGTCGTGATATAAAAACGATGCTGTAACCTCGTAACCGAATCTATTAAATGTTTGTAAAACTGAGGTAGCATCAGTAGTGTCAAGTTTTAACGTAACTTTTACAGATGTAGTATCTTCGTTTGTGCTAACATAAAAGCTTAAAATTTTACAATTATTTGATTCAACGATTTGGCAAATTTGACTACTTGTATAATCATGATAATTCATTGTAAGTTCAATAATAGAGCCTGCTCTCTGAATTGCATTGATTTTAGCAAATGCAAAAATTAGTTCGCTTGCAGTAATAGCTCCAAGATAGTTTTTACTAGAATCGAGGACTGGAATTACCGATAATTTTAAATTATAAAGAATATCTATAACCTCATAAATATGCTGATTTGCAAACACATAAGGTCTCATTAACGATAATTTGTGGTTGCCTATAGGAGAGTCGCCACACTCATTATCGTAAATATCTGTGTCTGATATTAAGCCAAGAAGTTCGCTATTATTAACTATAGGCAAATGGCTTACCTTAAATAAATCCATCATTGACAATGCCTCATTTCCGGTATCAGAGGTTTTTACAACAGGAATATTCTGACTTATCAATTCTTCTGCTATCATAATACTTAAATAATTTTATTTCTGAAATCCTAATCATATCTTTGTCGTAAAAATACAAATTGATGACAAGATTAAGTGTAAATATAAACAAAATTGCAACGATACGAAATGCAAGAGGCGGTAATATTCCTGATGTGCTTCAGGCAGCAATAAATTGCGAGGCATTTGGTGCCGATGGTATCACTGTTCATCCCAGACCCGACGAAAGGCATATAAGATATGCCGATGTAATAGCAATAAAACCAATAATAAAAACAGAATTTAATATCGAAGGTTATCCTACTGGCACTTTTTTAGACTTAGTAACAAAGGTTTTGCCTCATCAAGTAACTCTAGTTCCTGATCCGCCTGATGTTTTAACCTCAAATTCGGGTTGGCAAATCACAAAAAACATGAAATTTTTAAAAGAAACAATAAGACTTCTAAAAAGTTATGGGATAAGAACATCTATCTTTGTTGATACCGATTTGGAAAACATAAAATATGCAGCCGAAACCGGTACCGATAGAGTAGAATTATATACAGAGCCTTATGCTGCAAACTTTATAACTAACAAATTAGCTGCTATTGAACCGTTTATAAAAGCTGCCGAACAAGCAGTAAAAACAGGATTAGAATTAAATGCAGGGCATGATTTAAACTTAGACAACTTAAGTTTTTTTAAAAATAATATTCCGGGATTAGCCGAGGTTAGTATTGGACATGCATTAATTTCAGATGCATTATACCTTGGATTAGAAAACACTATTAACCTTTATAAAAGAGCTTTAAGAATTTAATTATTTCAAATTTTTATCAAATTCGATAAGCTCGTCGGCATATAGGCGATTATTAGCAAGCCTTGGGACTTTGTTTTGTCCTCCTAGTTTTCCTCTTGTTTCCATCCACTTATAAAAACAAGTTTCTTTAACAACATAGATATCGGGTGCATCTAAAGTAATATCTTTATACCTTTTAGCTTCATAGTCTGAATTTCGTTTTTTCAAATTTTTATCGAGTTCTTCCTTAAACTTATCTAAACTATCAGGAGACTTAACAAATTCGATTATCCATTGGTGTTTACCTTTTTGATTTTCGTCCATAAATACGGGTGCAGCAGTATATTCTCTAATTTGTGCACCAGTAGCATCGCATGCCTCCTGTAAAGCTCCCTGAGCATTGTCGATAATAAGTTCTTCGCCAAAAGCATTAATAAAATGTCGGGTTCGTCCTGTAATTTTTATTTTATACGGATTTGTGCTTGTAAATTTTATGGTATCTCCAATTATATATCTCCACAAGCCGCCATTAGTTGTAATTACGATAGCATAATTAACATCTGTTTTTACATCTTCGAGCGGAATTGCTTTCATATTTGGTAAACCATATTCGTTCATGGGGATAAATTCGTAATAAATGCCATAATCTAACATTAAAAGCATATCCTTACTATTTAAATCATTTTGAATTGCAAAAAAACCTTCGGATGCATTATATGTTTCCATATACTTCATATTGTCCGAAGGTATAATTTGATTATACACATTACGATATGGAGCAAAACTTATTCCTCCATGAATAAACAATTCTAAATTGGGCCAAATATCGAGTATATTATTTGCGCCTGTATTTTCCATTAATTTTTTTAGAAAAACCAAAAACCATGAAGGCACCCCCACAAGAGTTGTTACATTTTTATTTTTAGTACTTTCGATAAGCTTGGCAATTTTCTCTTCCCATTCTTCCATCAGAGCAATCTCAGGTTTAGGTATCCTGTAAAAATATGTCCAGAAAGGTAAATTTCGAATTAATACTGCTGATAAATCACCATAATAAGATTTATTATTATTCTGATTTATTGAAGTACTTCCTCCCAAAGCCAAAGTTTTACCCGAAAAAATATTTGATTCAGGGTATAATTCATTAAAAAGGATTACGATGTCTTTTCCACTTCTGAAATGGCAATCTTCGAGAGACTCCTTACTTATTGGAATAAACTTACTTTTATCAGAAGTAGTCCCACTACTTTTAGCAAACCACTTTATCTCGGTAGGCCATAAAATGTTTTGCTCTCCATTAATTATTTTATCGATATAGGGTTTTAAATCATCATATTCACGCAAGGGTACCAATTTCGAAAAATCTTCTTGATTTCTAATTCTTTCAAATTGATGCTCTAACCCAAATTCAGTATTATTTGCCGCGTCTATAAGCACATTAAACATTTCGGTTTGAACTTGCCCAGGATTTTTCTGGAAATGCTCAATCTCCTCCATACGGCTATAACTGAATAAATTGAAAATTGAATTTATTAATGTCATATTGCAAAAATAGTATTTTTTATATTATTTTTATCGAAAATTAAAAGATGGGGATTTTTGATATAATAGTAATTATTCCAGTAATTTGGTTTGCTTTCAAAGGATTTAAAAATGGTCTTATAAAAGAACTTGGTACTCTAGCTGCATTATTATTTGGCATATGGGGAGCAGTAAGGTTTTCAGGATTTACAGCGGACTATATTAATGCTAATACTAATGCCCCCTTAGAATATATTCCACTTATTGCATTTGGGGTAACCTTTTTAATTATCGTTATTCTTGTTTTTCTTTTAGCTCAAATTTTAAACAAATTTGTTAATACTTTAAAACTTGAATGGTTAAATAAAGCTGGTGGCATGTTATTCGGAATTATAAAAATTCTATTTATTATTGGAGCTATTCTTTTTGTGATTAATCAATTAAATTCAAAATATGAATTTATTCCTAAAGATCTTCAAGAAAAATCTCTCTTATATACCCCTTTATCAGAATTAATTGAAACAACTTATCCATATATTAAAAAAATAAGTTTTGATCAATCTTTAAACTTTTCAGATATTGAAATAATTGAATGTTCAGATAATTAACTAAAACCCCACAAACATACCTGCCTGATTATCAGACCCTACAACAGGTTAACTTGTTAGCATATTAAGAGTTTTTTTTTAATATCTAAAAACAATTAAAGGCAATTCAAAAAAACAATTAATCAAAAACGCAATTAATTTGACTCATATTATTGATTAATATGAATTCAAATCAATTTAAAGTTTTGTATTTCAAAACTAAGTTATTACATTTGCGGTGCATTTGAGGGGTTTTTGCCAAGAATCAGGGGACAATGTCCCCTGTTTTATTAGCACAAAAAATATGAATATAGACGATATAAAAAATACGGTTAAGAGTCAACTAAAAGAGCATCAGTTTGTTGTTGACATCAAACAGTCTAACAGCAACCAAATTTTTGTTTATATAGATGATTTTAATGGACTTACGATTGATGAATGCCGAAGAATAAGTAAATCAATTGAATCGGTTTTCGACCGAGAAGTTGAAGATTATAGTTTAGAAGTATCGAGTCCCGGTTTAGACAAGCCATTTAAAGTTATTGAACAATATAAAAAAAACATAAATAAAGAAATAAAACTTGTATTAAAAGACGGCATTTCACACGAAGGAATATTAACAAGCATTGATGCAGACGGACTTAATCTAACAGTAAAAAAGAAACTAAATAAAAAAGAAACAATCGACACAACTGAATATTTTAATTTTAATCAAATAAAAAAAGCAAATCTTAAAATTGATTTTTAATTTTTAAAACGATGGAGCATAACAACTTAATAGAAACATTTGCCGAGTTTAAAGAACTCAAAAATATTGACAGGCCAACAATGATAAGTGTACTCGAAAGAGTATTTCGTGCTACCTTAACAAAACTGTTCGATATAGAGCAAAGCGACAATTTCGATATAATTATTAATGTTGACAAAGGGGACTTTGAAATATGGCGAAGCCGTATAGTAGTTGCCGATGGAAACTTCGAAGAAGAAAACAAAAACACTGAGATTCCTTTATCAGAAGCAATAAAAATAGACGACGATTATGAAATAGGAGAAGAAGTAGTTGATGAAGTAAAACTTCAAGATTTTGGTAGAAGAGCAATTTTAGCTTTACGACAAAATTTACAATCTCAAATATTAGAATTAGAAAAAGACAATGTTTTCACAAAATATAAAGAACGAATTGGCGATATAGTTGGCGGCGAAGTATATCAAATTTGGAAAAAAGAAATTTTAATTTTAGATGATGAAGGTAATGAACTGATTCTGCCGAAACAAGAACAAATACCAAGTGATTTTTTCAGGAAAGGCGATAATGTAAGAGCCGTTGTTTCTTCTGTTGAAATGCGTGGTACTAATCCGAAAATTATATTATCTCGAACATCTGAAAAGTTTTTGGAACGCTTATTTGAACAAGAAGTTCCCGAAATATTCGATGGTTTAATTACTATTAAAAAAATTGTACGAATTCCGGGAGAAAGAGCAAAAGTTGCAGTTGAATCATACGACGAAAGAGTTGACCCTGTAGGAGCATGTGTAGGCATGAAAGGTAGTAGGATACATGGTATAGTACGAGAATTACGAAACGAAAATATTGATGTAATTAATTATACATCAAACACCCAACTCTTTATTCAGAGAGCATTAAGCCCTGCTACGATTACTAGCATAAAACTAAACAATGAGGAGAAAAAAGCCGAGGTCTATTTACAACCCGATCAGGTTTCGCTAGCAATAGGCAAAGGAGGCTTAAATATTAAATTAGCCAGCCAGTTAGTAGGTTATGCGATTGATGTATATAGAGAAAATAGTCAAGATGAAGAAGATGTTGATTTAGATGAATTTGCAGATGAAATAGAAAACTGGGTAATAGATGAATTAAAAGCAATCGGCTGCGATACTGCAAAAAGCGTATTAGATATATCAGCAGAAGATTTATTAACACGGACCGATCTTGAAGAAGAAACCATATTAGAGGTTCTGAGTATTTTAAGAGCCGAATTTGAAAAAGAATAATAAAATTTGAATTAAAAAACGAGCATTTTACAGTATGGATAGCTCTAAACCAATAAGATTAAGCAAACTTGCAAGAGAACTAAATGTAGGAACTTCTACAATTATTGATTTCTTGCATAAAAAGGGTATTGAGATTGTAAACAATCCTAATACCAAAGTGCCTTTCGAATGCATAGATATGTTAACTAAGGAATATAGCGATTCTAAACAAGTTAAAGAAAAATCAAAAGAAGTTTCGCAACGTATTAAGGAACGTAAAGAAAGCTCTAGCGGAGACAGCTCTGAAAATAAGACTGAAGAGCTTACTGCTAAGAAACAAGAAGAGGAGAAAGAGAAAGATCAAGATCAAGAGCAGGAACAAGAGCTTTTAATTGTAGATTCCTCAAATGCAAATTCAGAGAGCAAAACAGGTTTATCGCACAAGAAAAGTGAAGAAAACTCTGATCAAAAATCAGAAGATACAAAACAGCCAAAAGAAAAAGAGGAAACTAAATCTAAAGAAAAGTCGAAAGAAAAGGAAAAATCTTCTTCTAATTCTAAAGACAAGAAGTCTGATAGTTTAAAGGTATTAGGCAAAGTAGATTTAGATTCTATGAATCAAAAAACAAGACCCAAAAAGAAGACTAGAAAAGAAATAGAAGCAGAGAAAAAGGCAAAAGAAGAAGCTACCAAATTACTATATAGTCAAAAGAAAGCAGAAGACGAAAAGACAAAAAAAGAAGTTGAGCAAACTAAAGAGGATAAAAAAGAAAAAGAAGAAAGAACCCAAGCTAAAGAAGAAGACTTTATTCATACAGAAATAGAGAAGTTGTCGGGAGTTAATGTTGTGGGGAAAATTAATATTGATGATTATATTAAAAAAGAGGAAGAAATAAAGAAGAAGCGAGAACAAGATAAAATCGACAGAAAAAAAGAGCGACAACTTGAAAAGCAAAAGGCAAAAAAACGTAAACGAATAAGGAAGGAAAACGTAAAAGTTAACGTTGACAAAACAAAACCGACTTTTGATAAAAACAAGAAGAAGAAACCTAAAACACAACCCAAACCTGAGATTTCGGATGATCAGGTTCAAAAGCAAATAAAAGAGACTTATGCCCGACTTACAGCAGACCGACAAAAGTCGAAGACATCAAAATACAGGAGAGAGAAGCGAGATCATGTAAGTCAGAAAATGCAAGAAAAAATTGAGAAACAAGAAGCTGAAAAAAATATCCTTCAAGTAACTGAATTTGTTTCGGTCAACGAAATTGCAAGAATGATGGATGTTCCTGTAAATGAAGTTATTGCTACTTGCATGAATTTAGGTTTATTTGTTTCAATCAACCAGCGTTTAGATGCAGAAACAATGGCACTGGTAGCTGACGAATTTAGCTACAAAGTTGAATTTGTTAACGTAGAAGATGTAGAAAATATTGCAACTGAAATTGAAGACACCGAAGAAGATTTAGAACCCAGAGCGCCTATTGTTACTGTAATGGGACATGTTGATCACGGTAAGACCAAACTACTTGACTATATCCGTCATGCAAATGTTGTTGCAGGAGAAGCTGGTGGTATTACACAACATATTGGAGCATATAGTGTAGAATTAGAGAATAATAAAAAAATCTGCTTTCTAGACACACCTGGTCACGAAGCTTTTACGGCAATGCGTGCCAGAGGAGCTCAAGTAACAGACGTAGCAATTATTGTTGTTGCTGCCGACGACGACGTAATGCCTCAAACCATAGAAGCAATCAATCACGCCTCTGCTGCAGGAGTTCCAATAGTATTTGCTATCAACAAAATTGATAAACCCACTGCTAACCCCGACAAGATAAAAGAAAAACTAGCTGCTATGAATTACATGGTAGAAGAATGGGGTGGCAAATATCAGTCGCAAGATATTTCGGCTAAAGGAGGTTTACACATTGAAGAACTTCTTGAAAAAGTTTTACTTGAAGCCGAATTACTTGAACTAAACGCAAATCCTAACAAACCGGCTATAGGAACTGTAATTGAATCAATGCTCGACAAAGGTCGTGGCTATGTAGCTACATTACTTGTACAAGCAGGTACGCTCAAAGTTGGTGATATAATGCTTGCCGGCACACATACAGGACGCGTAAAAGCGATGTATAACGAACGTGGACAAAAAATAGATGAGGCAGGACCATCAACACCGGCACTTGTACTTGGATTAAATGGTGCACCTCAAGCCGGCGACAAATTTAATGTAATGCAAAGCGAACACGAAGCTAAATCTATTGCAACTAAACGCGCACAATTGCAGCGTGAAGTTGGATTACGTACACAAAAATATATTACCCTTGACGAAATTGGAAGACGACTTGCCCTTGGTAACTTCCACGAAGTTAATGTTATTGTTAAAGGAGACGTTGACGGTTCTGTTGAAGCATTGTCAGATTCACTCGAAAAATTATCAAACGACGAAGTTCAGGTAGTAATTAAACACAAAGCCGTAGGTCAAATTTCAGAATCGGATGTAATGCTTGCTGCTGCTTCAGATGCTATAATTATTGGCTTCCAAGTACGTCCATCGCTAAGTGCCCGCAAACTTGCCGAAAAAGAAAAAATCGACATTAGATTATACTCGATCATTTATGATGCTATAAATGATGTAAAAGACGCACTCGAAGGACTTCTATCTCCCGAAATCAAAGAAAGAATAGTCGGTTCTGCTGTTGTTCTACAAACATTTAAAATACATAAAGTTGGCACAGTTGCAGGTTGTAAGGTTACAGACGGTAAAATATATAGAAGTTCTAAAGTAAGAATAATACGCGATGGAATTGTAATTTATACCGCAAATCTTGGTTCGTTAAAGCGTTTTCAAGAAGATGCTAAAGAGGTTGTTTCTGGTCAGGAATGTGGTTTAAATATCGAAAACTTTAATGATATTAAAGTGGACGATGTAATTGAAGCTTTCGAAGAATTTGAAATTAAGAAAAAGCTTTAAACATTTACTGTTTTTCTGATGAATATCGGAAACATAAAATTAGGTAATAAGCCTATATTTCTAGCTCCTATGGAGGATGTTACAGACCCTTCGTTTAGGTTTATGTGTAAAAAATTTGGTGCTGACATAGTTTACACAGAATTTATATCATCAGATGGGCTGATAAGAAACGGCAAAAAAAGTTTACAAAAACTTGAAATATTTGAATATGAACGTCCTATAGGCATTCAAATTTACGGGCACATACCCGAAGCTATGCTCGAAGCTGCATTATTAGTAGAAAAAGCTCAACCCGATTTTATTGACATTAATTTTGGCTGCCCTGTAAAAAAGATAGCAAACAGAGGTGCCGGAAGCGGTATGATGAAAAATGTACCTCTAATGATAGAAATATCAAAACAAATTGTAGATGCTGTTTCACTTCCTGTTACAGTTAAAACACGACTTGGTTGGGACAACGAATCCAAAAATATTATAGACATTGCTCTTAAGCTACAAGATACTGGCATAAAAGCTATAACGGTTCATGGAAGAACAAGAATGCAAATGTATAAAGGGAATGCCGACTGGGAATTAATAGGTGCCCTTAAAAATCATCCTGATTTTGAAATTCCTGTAATAGGAAATGGCGATGTTACAGATGCAGCTACAGCTGCCGAAAATTTTAAAAACTATGGAGTTGACGGAATTATGATTGGCAGAGCAAGTATTGGTAAACCTTGGATTTTTAAGGAAATAAAAGAATATTTACATAATAATGAAATCATTCCTACTCCCAATGTAAGTAAAAGGGTAGATATTGCTCGCGAACATTTTTCTAAATCCTTATTACACAAAGGAGAACCTCGTGGAATTTACGAAATGAGAAGGCATTTTAGTCTGTATTTTAAATCTATTCCTAATTTTAAGGAAACACGAATGAAATTAGTAACTAGCAATAATGCTAGTGAAATATTTAGTATTCTGGATGAAATTAAAATTAAATTTGGCGAAGTAGATCTAAACCAATAAGTTACTCGATTAATACTTTTGACACATATCTTCCTTTTTCGTCTAAAACTTCTGAGAAATAAATACCTTTAGGTAATTCGCTAATATCAATATTAATCATACGTGAAGCAATATTAGTTTGATATACAATTTTGCCTTGTGCGTTATAAATAGTAAACTTAGTATTATTGTATAATCTATCATTTATCATCAAACTTAGAATATCTTTAGCCGGATTGGGATAAATTTTAAACTTTTGCGAAATATTATTACTAGCCACATCAGAATCACTGCAATTATTATTGTACACACATAGCCAATCAATTACTTCATTAAAAACCGTATCCCAATATTGACAGGGAAAGTTCTCTCTTTCCAAATTAGTCATATTAAATTCGCCACAGCTATAAAATGCATGGGGTTGATTATCGTATATATGCAAATTTGCTGTCCAATTGTTTTGCTCAAAAATTTGATAAATAGGCTCAGAACCATACAAGTACACATTAATATTAGTGTTACTCTCATAATTGAAAGCATAACCTTGATTATAAGGGACAATTTCGTCGGCACTACCGTGAATAAAAAGCATTGGTACTTGCTCACCATTGTCAAACCAACTCAAATCCATAGTTGCCCCCCATAATCCAACAACACCGGCAACATTAGAAGTACGATTTGGGAATAAACTATTGCAATCCAAACTACCTAAATCGGCATTATTAGGTCCCACTCCAACATTATAAGTTTCTGACAAGCGTTCTGACTCGGCTAAAAAAACCATATTTATTGCCGTAATAGCACCTGCACTATTCCCTAATAAAAATATTTGACTTGTATCGATACGATACTCCTCAGATTTCTCCTTTACAAAATGTATTGCCGACCTACAATCTTGTATTGCTCTATATGCTGCTCTTTTCATTCCGGTAGCAGGACCTATACTACCACTACCTGCAACAGGATTGAAACCCAAACGATAATTTATAGCTACTGCCACATATCCATAATGTGCCAAACTATCGCACCACGCAACTATATCGGGTCGGTCCTTGTTTCCCGCTAAAAATGCACCACCAAATAAACACATAACCATGGGTCTTTTCTCCCATGAGGATTCAATAGGATAATAGATATCAAGTTTTATATCCTTAGGATTATAAGTTCCTGTACCTACTAGATCCCAACTATCTGCAATACAATAAGTAATGTTTTTCTCAACACAAATATTTTCAAAATATCGTGAAGTAAATCGTTCCTGCGAAAACAGTTTTATAGAACTAGTAAATAATACTAAAACTATTAATAAGGCTATTTTTTTAAGGCATGATAGATTAGATATTATCATAACACACAACAAACTGTAGGAAATAAATTTAATCATATTTCTACAAATTTAATATTTAATAAAAAAGAACGCAAAGATTTTTTAATTTAGATTTTTTTTAATCACTAATATTAAATGAGATTACAAAAACTACTAATATTATTACTATTTATTTGCTTAATATCTGAGGCTCACTCACAAATATTAGTAATAAATGAAAAAGTTGTAGTTGCCGGCTTTGTTTTCGATTCAGAAACAGAGGAAGCATTACCTTATGTAAATGTTTATGTAAAAAAAACGCGTAAAGGGACAATAACCGACACTACAGGTTTTTTCGTATTATTTGCACGTACCGGCGATACATTAGTATTTTCATCTATAGCACATCACAAATTACATTTTGAGGTCAACGATAGCATTGGCGATATAAAAGACCCTGGTATAGTATTCTTAAAACCTCGCATTTACGAGCTAATGTCGGTAGATATTATCGCTTTAAAGCGATATCAACAATTTAAATACGATTTTGAAAGACTTGAATTACCCGACGATGCTTATGTTTACGCTTATCAAAATTTTCCTGAACTCCCTTCCGAACTTGCTTATTACAGTCGCCAAGGCACCGAAGGTTTTGGACTTGTAATGCACCCAATATCGGCACTATACGATATTTTTAGCAAAGAAGGGCGACAAAAACGCAAACTTGCAGAACTTCAAGAACACGATATAATCTACGAAAAAGTCCACTATAGGTTTAGTCCACAGATTATTTCTAGAATTACAGGAACAAGTATTGACGAAGCAGAAAAATTTATAAATTGGTGCGATTTTTCTAACATGCTAATTATCTCATTAACAGACTACGAGCTCATTGAACTTATAGTAAGACAATACGAAAAATATAAGAAAAAAAAAGAATAACATTTTAAAACGATTTAACATTTTGGAATATGATATTGATAAAAAGTAATACTCAGAATCCATACTTTAACCTTGCAGCCGAAGAGTATTTTTTAAAGCAAAACGAAGATGATGTTTTCTACATCTACATTAACTCACCAAGTATAATCATAGGAAAACATCAAAACACTTTGGCAGAAATTAATTATAAGTATGTAGAAGCAAATAATATTAAGGTTGTAAGAAGAATGACAGGTGGAGGAGCTGTTTTTCACGATCCGGGTAATATAAATTTTACATTTATTATTAAACATGATGGAGACGAAATTGTAGATTTTTCTCGATTTACAAAACCCATAATTGATGTTTTACGTAACAATTTAGGTATTAATGCCGAACTCAAAGGTCGTAACGATCTTGTTATCGACGATAAAAAGTTTTCGGGTAATGCCAAACTTATTTATAAAGACAAAGTTTTACAGCACGGCACTATACTTTACGCCTCAAAAATGGGTGATTTATCTGCTGCACTTAAGTCTAATCCACTAAAATTTAAAGACAAAGCCGTAAAATCGGTAAGAAGTAGGGTAACAAATATTTCAACTTATCTAAATAAGCCTGTAGGTCAAGAAGATTTTGTTAATATGGTTTTTAATCATATTACTGATTTGTATCCAAATGCAAAATGGTACGATTTAAAAGCAGAAGATATACATGCTATTAACAAACTTGTAGATGAAAAATATTCGTCTTGGAATTGGAATTACGGCTCATCACCTGATTATAACTTGAGCCGTGGGTTTAAAGCTAAAGGCGGTAATATCGAAATACATATGGATGTACAAAATGGTATTATGGAAAGAGTAAAAATATTTGGAGATTTCTTTGCTGTTAAAGATATTACACAATTAGAACAATTGTTAACAGGAACTGAACATTCTAAAGAAATAGTTTTAAATAAATTAAAAACCATAGACCTAAATGATTATTTTGGAGCAGTTGATAAGAATGAGTTTATTGATGTAATGTTTTAAAACGTCTTAGTAATTAGGAATAATTTTTAATCATACCATACAGACTTAAAAAGACCTACCAATTTCTTTCATCAAGTTCTTCCATAATTTGTAGCCAAGCACATTTTGGTTCGTTTTCGTACTCTCTGATACCAAGATTAGAAAGGTATTCTATCATTGCAGAATTACTACCATATAATTCTCTCCATGCATTAATAGTATCGGTATTTTGTTCGTGCAACCAAGTAAAACGCATTCTTTCTATCTGCTCAATCTGCGAATCCCAAGCCGCAAAAAGATAATGGTAAAAATGTGCTTGTTGTTCTTGCGAACTTTTGCCATATCTTTTACCTGAATGATATCCAACATCATTTAAAAAAATCCTACGTCCGGAAAATTCATTACAAATATCTTTAAGCTGAACTATTGCAATATCTTTTTCCATTACTCTATATTGGTCATCGTGAGGATAATAGCTCAACATTACAACATCCGTAAAATTATTAATTGAATCTACCCAATATTTATTTTCGCCCAATACACCTTTTAGTACACTAGTTTTAACTCCCGTAACAATATCAGGGTAGTTCTCTCTAAAATGGTTTGCCACATAATGATAAAACCCGATATAAGATCTCCACGATGCAGAATCATTTAAATAATTATCAGGCAAATTTCCAATGCTTACATACGGTATATTTACATTAGTTGGCACAATAAGCATAAACCAGTCAATCATATCGGTAAAAGTTCGCATTACCAAACTATCATCAAGTGGCAACTGCGATAAAAATTGAGGCGTCTTATTCATATGCCTATCTATGGGCGAAATACAAAAAGCAACATCAATGCCCCTGCTGCCATAATAAGCAGAATTTACAATTATTTCTCCAAATGGGTCTCTGTATTGACCCAAATTTTCTTCTAACGAATTCCAAGCCAGATTTATCTCAATAAATTCTGTTCCTGCTTCTATTGCAAGACCTATACTAGACTCAAATCCGTCCTCATTATATGAAATGTCCATTCCTAAAATACGAGAACCTTTTGATTTGGCATTATACACATCAAGCACTTCATATTTTGAAACCTCGTCTTTGTTGCACCCTACAATTATTGAAAGAGCAATAATTACTAAACTACATAATAAAACTCGAAACATGATTATTATTTAAAATGCAAAAATATCAAATCTAATTCAATGTTCAACCAAATAATAAAACGAAGCTGACTCGCCTAATATAAAATACTTTAAATAACTAATAATATCTAACTATAATAAATTGTTTTATCCATTTTGTTTTCTAATTTTGAATTGATCTTACCTAAATCCTAATTTAATATGAAAAATAAATACTTTTTAGTTTTTTTTATTGCTCTTACATACATAATCCCAAGTTGCAACGAAGAAGAAAATACTGCACCAACATGTGTTATTTTAAATCCTGAAAACAATGAATATTTAGAACGAGGCGATATTGTTGAAATTACTATAGCCGTTGATGATGCTGAAAATAATATTCATGAAGTAATATTTTATATAAATGATGCAAGAGTAATGTCATTAAGAAACTCCCCATATTCGTATAGTTGGCATACCGACACAGTACTTGTAGGCAGTTATTCGATAAAAACAGTGGCAGTAGATGAGAAAGGAAAACAAGCACAAGACGAGATTACAATAAATATTATTAATACTATTTCTGATTGCGGAGTTGTAACTGATATTGATGGTAATACATATACTACAGTTCAGATTGGGGAACAATGTTGGATTGCAGAAAATCTAAAAGTAACACATTATCCTGACAACACACAAATACCTGAAATACAGTTTATCACAGACTGGGATGAATTAAGAGATAATGACACAGATGATGCCTTTTGTTTTTACAACAATAACCAAAACTCTGAAGCAGACACTTACGGGGCTTTATACACATGGTCAGCAGCTACAAAATCTTTTGATAATAGAAACTCCAACAAGTCAGTAAATATTCAAGGAGTTTGTCCTGACGGCTGGCACATACCAAGCGATAATGAATGGCAAGAACTTGAACTTGCATTAGGTCTATCAGATGATGTTTTAAATTCGTTGGGATACAGGGGAGAAAATGAAGGGAGCATACTTGCCGGTAATGCTTCTTTGTGGATGAATGGCACTCTTGAGATTAAGCCTGAATTCTCTTATAGTGGTTTTATAGCTTTACCTGCTGGAGAACGAAATAATTATGGGGCATTTAATAAAATAAATGAAACAACTACCTTCTGGACTAGTAACGAAAATGATGGCACAAGTGCCTATTCAAGAAAAATAGAATACAATAATGCAGGGATAAGCCGGTTTTTCCCTAAAAAATCCAACGGTTTTAGCGTAAGGTGCGTAAAAGACTGACAATAACAATACAATCCTAAATTTGAGATTACACAGAATAAAATTCATTATTAGAAATAAATAGTTTTTAAGCATTATCTGAACTTAAGTTGTTTGCCTAATAATTTACGAGTGTATTCAGCGGTTACACTACAAACACCTCCCACGCATGCTTTCGTAGCAATTCGCTCTATATTCGTGGATTATCATTCTTACAAATATCACATTCATATTATTCAGAATTTTAACCCGAAAAATTCATAAATAAAACACATTTTTGGGTGTAAAAGTGTTATCTTTAGGGTATTACAAAAAAAAACAAACACTTTTAAAGCACCCAAAAATGAGCAG
>Ga0334900_1001203_pt1 | contig 29768 bp, 27 predicted proteins | sample GraSluR3_MG_2_FD_207231 | JGI IMG/M metagenome (GOLD analysis project Ga0334900, IMG submission 207231) | Sludge microbial communities from methane-producing bioreactor in Wageningen University, Netherlands - Granular Sludge_31_08-R3 | ecosystem: Engineered > Bioreactor > Anaerobic >...
GCCGTCGCGCGCCGCTCGACGTGTCGACTCTCGGGACGGTGGACCTGATGCGGCGTCTGCAGTCGCCCATCGCGTTGGTCGTCGACGAGGCCCGATCCGAATTGGTCCGTCGGGGTTTCCTCGGCGAACACCTCGAGTTGGCCGACCGGATGTTTCATCCCGATCCCGAGGTCCGCATGGAACTGGTGCGGGCCTTGCCCGAGTCGCCGCACGTCGATGCGGCTCCGTGGCTGTTGCAGCTTGCGCAAGACGAGAACGCTCGGGTCAGGCAGGCGGCGATGGCCCTGATGGCGACGACGAACGATCCGGCGATGCTCGATGCGATGGAGCGGATGGCCCGCGACGACCGCGATCCCGAGGTTCACGGCCAGGCCGAGCGGATCGGCCAGCGGCGCCGCGGCCGGCTTCATTGAGGGGATCGGTCACTCACCCGTCCGAGATCTTGACCATCTCCCGCAGGTTTTCGCCGATGGGGATTCGCCATCGCTGGCCGTCGATTTCGACTTCGGCGTCGCGGCGATTGATGCGCAGCACCTTGCCTTTCAGGGGCCCCACCTCAAAGGGATCGCCCTCGCGAAGGCGGTATCGCTTGCCGTCGGTTCGGGCGATGAGCCAAGCCTCGGGTAAACCGTCCTGGCTGACGATGGCCGTCAGGTAGGCGTAGCGGCTCGGATCGAACGGCGGTGGCGCGGGCGGCTGGGGCGGCGATTCGGGCGCTTTGGGAGGGGGCGCCGGAGGCCGATAGGCGGCAAAGAGGTTGCGCTCGGCGATCCGCCGCCGATAGTAGTCCAAATCGCGGCTCGATCGGGCCAGCCAGGTCGAGTTGGCCGGATCGCCGGTTCCCGGGGGCATGAGCTTCTCGAACCGGGCGATCGTCTCCAGCGACTCCTTTTGCAGGGCGACCACCTCGACGATGATGGTCAGCTTGAGTTTCGAGGCCCCCTCGAGGGGCGCCGTGTTGATCTGCCGGATTCGGTGGACGTACTCGGCCGCGTCGAACCCGTGGAGGAACTCGGCCAGCTCTTCGAGGCTGCCCTCGGCGGTCACCGAATACGTGCGGATGTCGAACAGGCCGCGGCGGGGTCGGGGCTGGTTCGACACGACCTGGGGCTTGGCGATGCCCGAGCGGTCGCACAGCCCGACGAGCCAGTTGTAGTAGGCGGTGGCGGCCTGGGGATCGCCGTCCAAGGTCCCGCTTTTCCAGGCGGCCAGCTTGTCGCGATGGGGTTGATCGTAAGCCGCCTCGATCCGTTCCCATTGTTTCTGCTTGTCCTGCACCTGCTTGAGAAGCTCGGCCCTCCGCGTTCGGGTGAGCGAGATCGGGCCCGACAGGAACGAGAACACCCACCAGACGGTGGCGCCGACCGTCAGGATTGCCGTGACGACGGCCAGGTTTCTCTCGCGCGGCTTCAGGGCCATCACGGCTTCTCCCGTTTGATCACCAGGGAAGAACTGAACTGCCAGGGATACTGGCTGTTCGACTTGTCCCCTTGCTTGTTCTTGCCGACGATGATGCGCCACGGGTCGGGCTCGATGTCCTCCCGCTTTTCGGATGAGCCGGAGGAGAAGACCACGTTGGCCGTGAGGTACTTCTCCAGATCTTCGATGGACTGCACGTCGCGGGCCAGCCCCTGGAGCTTCAGCTCGGCGCCTTCGGGGTGCGGCAACATGTCGAGATCGGTGAGCATGGCCCGCCGGCTGTCGGGGAAATTGGCCGCAAGCCGGTGGAGTTCTTCGAGCCAAGCGACGTTCGGGTAGGCCCAGCGATCGAGTTCGGCCGAGAGCTGCTGAAGGGCCGCGGCGGCGTCGAGCCGCTGGTCGAGATCGGCCGACTGCACGTTGAGGCGTCGGACGTCGTCTTGCAGCTTGCGGGCATAGAGCCACCCGCCCAGGATGCCGACCAGCACCAGGGTGGCGACGGCCAGTCCGGCCGTGGCGAAGGTGTTCCGGCGGCTCCGAGGGGCGGGTCGGCGCCGGGGATTCAGGAAGTCGAAGGCGTGCGAGCGCTGCTCCAACTCGTCCCACAACATCCCGATCAGCGAGGCGTAGCGCCCGGGATCCTCGGGAAGGGCTCGCGCCAGTTCGCCCTCGCGGCGCAAGCCCTCGAACGGATCGAACACCTCGACCGACGGGGCCAACTGGCTTGCATAAGCCTCGGCCATGGCCCGGTGCTCGGCCGTGGCGCCGCAAAGCACGACCGACTCGACCCGGCGGCCGCTCAACTGGCTCTGCACGGCCGGCATGGTGCGGCGAATCTCCGACAACAGCGCGTCGGCTGCCCCCGGCGTCGCCAGCGGATCGCGCGCCAGTCGGGCGCGGCGCAGGAAGAACACCTTGCCCTCGACGATCACCGTCAGATCGGCCTCGCCCGCCGAAATGTCGACCAGCAAGCGAACCTGCTCGGCCGGGGAGGGCATCCGGCGGCACAACAGCGAGGCGGCCGAGCAGGGTCGAAGCACGAGCCGGCTCGGCTTGATCGCCGCCCGCTCGCAGATCGCCAGCACCTTGCCGACCAGCTCGGGTTTGATCGTGGCGGCCAGCACTTCGCGGCCCTGCTCGGGATCGTCGCGAAGGGGGAGGAAATCGAGGGGCCAATCGTCGTCAAGCTCGTTGAACTCGCGGGCCGCCTGAAAGCGCACCAGGTCGGGCACCTCGTCGTCGGGCGCCGGCGGCAGCGAGAGGGGCCGCAACTCGATGTCGCTGCGTCCCACGGCGACGATCGCGTCGATCCGGCCGAGGCGCCGGGCAGCCAGGGCGGCCGCGATTCGGGCGCCGACGTCCACCTCGTCCTGCCCGTCGTCGGCCGGGACCAGCGAGACGGGAAAGGCGTGCTCGAAGACGATCGCGTCGCCCCGCGTGGCCGCCACGGCCACGCGCGCTTCGACGTCGTCCCATTCCAAGGCGAGGAGTCGTGCCATGATGCCGCTCGAGGGCTGCTGGTCAAAAACAACGCCGACCGGGCGAACCGGTCCCATTCTCTAGCCTAATCCGAAACCGTCGCGACGGCCAACGGAAGGACCCCGAGAGGATCAGTAATCGGCCGTTTCCGCTCCGAGGATCTCCGGGGCGAACCCTCGCCCCAGGTGGGTCAAGTCCCTCCAGAACAGCACCCGGGCCGGACTCGTCGTCGCGTCGAGAACGACCTCGATCCGGGCGGCGGGGCCCTGGTCGAAGAACCCGACCACCTGTCCTCGGAAAACGCTCCCGCCGCAGGTGATCAGCGGTTGCAGGCTCTTCATCTCGTCGAGGGTGGCGATCCCCTCGCAAAGGAGCCACGTCTCGTGGGCGTAAAGCGGATCGGCGGCGGCCGGGTCCATCGGCCGCCGCGCGACGATCTCGGCCACGATTTCCTCGGTCATCCCGGGAATCGCGGCCAGCAGCGTCTGGGGCGCCTGATTGATGTTGATCCGACCCGGGATGACCGTCTGCGCGCTGGCCCTCACCGTGTCCATCAACAGGGGCAGGTAGTTGCTCATCTCCGCCGGATCGTCGGCAAAAGCCGGCTGCAGCACGACCTGGGCGTCGTCGTCCTCGTACTTGACCTGCACCGGGACGCCGATCAGGTCGATCACGCGGTCGATCCGCGTCTTCGCCGGCTGGGTGAGATCGATGACGCCGCTCGGCTCGTTCTCGAACCGCACCGGCTGCTGCTTGCCTTCGGCGCCGCCCTGCCCGCCTTGCCCGCCCTGGCCGCCCTGTTCGCCTTCCCCCGACTGGTTCGACTCGTCGGGATCGTAGGCACCGAACTGCCGGTAGGCCACGATGAACGTCGCCCAGTGGGAGCCGAGGGCCTCTTCCAACTCGTCGTAGAGGGTTTCGAGGTCGTCCTGGTTCAGGTCGACCAGCGGCAGGCTCTCGGAACTCAGGTTCGTCTCGGCGCTGTGGACGGTCAGGTAGGCCGACCAGCCGCGGTCCATCGACCCGTCGGAATTGTCGAGGCCGGCGATGCCCGACGGGTCGGGTTCGGCGGCGTCGGCGAAACCGTTGCGGTTCGCGTCGGTCCCGAAGAGCAGCCAGGGGGTGACGCCGCGAACCAGCAGCAGCTCCTCGACCGAGTCGAAGTATCCGTTCTTGGGCTGGTAGGGCGTATCAAGCGTGGCGTAGTAGTCGTATTCCGCGCCGAATTCGCGGGGTTCGTCGTCGTCGTCGAGCCAATCGAGAATGGCGTCGGCGATCTCCTCGTGCATGCCAGGCAGGCCGAGCAGGATCGCGCGTCCGGCGTTTTCGACGCCGGCGTTCTTTCCCAGGGTGTCGATCAGGAGGAGGCAATTCAGATTCAGCCGGGCCGATTCGTTCTCCAGTCCGTAGCGAATTCCCGAGTACCCGTCGGCGTCGCGGTCGGGCGCGACGAACGTGAAGCGGCCCCGCCCGCGCGGATCGGTGTCGTCGAGCACGACGACGCCCTGGAACTGCGCCGGGTTGTTGTACCATCCTCCGGCTTCGTACTGGCTTGCGGCGTCCCAGCCCAGGAACACCCGGGCCATGGCCACGCCCGATTGGGCCAGGCTCGCGGCTTGGGTCTGGCGCCCGGTCAACTGCGCCGCCTCGCGCTCGGTCAGCATGAGTTCGGAGTAGGTGATCGCCGCCAGGCAGAGCACGGGGATCACGACCAGCACCAGCACGAGCACCATGCCCCGGCGGCGAAGCCGGGGCCGCGCGCCGGTCGTGCGGCGGGTTCGCTGCTTGCGCGTTGCGTGGTTCGGCGACATCATGGCCCTTCCGCTACGGTTCGACTCCCAGTTCACCGATTTCCGACTCGTAGGTCTGGCAGGCCGTGCATGGGGCGGCCGGCAGATGGACCACGAGCCGATAGGCGAGCGTCCCCTCGTCGCCCAGTGCGCCGGCGTCGGCGCCGGCCGTCAGCAGGCCGTCCGTCGAGTCGGACCGGCGCAACGTCAAAATGACCTCGATGGCTCGCGGCAAACCGCCCATCTCTCCGGTGTCCCACTCCTCGACCCAGTCGGCCCCGTCCCAGTAGGCGAAGGCCAGCGACGCGACTTCGGGAGCGATCGGCTCGACGAAATCGGTCGAGGTGGTCCCCTGTTCGGTGGCGTACAAGGTGGCCGCGCGATCGACCTCGCGTCGGACCAAGCCGCCCGACCCGACCTCGCCCCCGGCCTCCTCGTCGGCGAGCACCGAATACGACACGGTCTTGATATCGCTGAGCCGATCGACGATCGCCGCCGCGCCGGTCGCGGCGAGTTGGCCCTCGAACTGGTCGAGCCGGGGAAGCCGCGAGACGTCGACCTCGAGCCAGTCGGCTCCCCCGTAGACGCCGGGAATCCGCGCCGAGGTCTCGGAAGCGACGGCGGCGGTCGAATCGGCGTCGGCCTCGCCGGCCCCCGCGGCGTCGCCGGCATCTTGCGAGGCGCCGCCCTCTTGGTCGTCCTGTTCGCCGCCCACCTCGAGTTGGCCCGATTCCACGGCGGAAGCCGCCGCCGAGGCCGCCTCGTCGACGAGCTTCTTGATGTCGAGCAGGTCGTAGGGCACGGCGCCCCGCAGGTCGGCGGCGATCCGGTGCAACAGCACCCGCGCCAACTGGGCCTCCTCGACGTTGCCCCGGCTCGTGTTCACCAAGCGCAGTTGGACGTCGATCGTCATGCCCAGGGCGACCAGCAGCAGGGAGACCAGCGCCAACGAGAGCAACACCTCGAGCAGGGTGAAGCCCCTTGGTTGGTCTCTGCGCATCGCGCGGGAGAACGCGCGTGGCTTCATGGCGCCCCTCCCGTCTCGGCCATTGCCGCACCCGCCTTTTCGACCGTTTCGATCGCGGGATCGACCATCCACTCGACCAGGGAGAACTCGACCGGCCATTTCTCGGCCGACAGGTCCTTGCTGACCGTGACGCGGACCTCGAGCAGGCCCTGGTCGTCCATCGGGGTGACTTCCACGGAATACACCCAGTCGGCGTCGCTCGAGTCGACCGTCACGTCGAAGGGGGCGGAGTCTTGCGATTCGGGGGGCTCGCAGCCCGAGAGGATCTCGGCCAGCTTGCCCTCGCAGAGGATCTTGGCCCGGCTGAGGTCGCGGGCGATTCGCGCGTTGTCGAGCCCGATCCGCGACACTTCGCCCAGGACGGCGATCGCGCCGGCCAGGATGGCCAGGGCGAGAATCACCTCGAGCAGCGAGAACCCGCCGCGTCCCATGGGCGTCACTCCCCGTCCGAATAGGTTTCGCCGACGGTCGCCACGCCCGTCAGCCCCCGCAACGACAGTTCGACGCGGTCGCCGTGCTCGTTGGCGAACACGAGCCGCGCCGTCGAGGTCGTTCCGTCGGGATAGAAGTAGATCGGATCGCCCCAGCCCGCCTCGCCGCCCATCGCCGCGCTCGATTCGAGCGACGCGCCCCGGGCGTCTTCGCCGACCTCGCCGGAAAAGAACGTGACGTTTTCGGGCAGTTCGGGCTCGGACCCCGTGAGCGCGTACGACGCGCCGGCCTGCAAGCCGGCGCTCGGGGCGGTCTCGACGGCCGACGCCTCGGCCGAATACTCGGGGCCCATGAGGCGGTCGATCGAGAAGGGCCGGTCCTCGAGGGCGTAGCGGAACACGAGGGTCTGCCCGGTCGACATGGCCTCGATGCGCGCCCGGGCCCATTCGGTGCGCACGCGGTCGGCCGCCTTGCGGAGCCGCTGGTGGGCCAGGGGCCGCTCGAGCAGGGGCCACGAGATGGCCGCCATCGTCACCAGCAGCGACAGCACGAGAAGGATCTCGAGCAGCGTGACGCCGCGAGCGCGGCGATCGGACGGGGCGAGCCGGGGCGCGATCAAGGTCGTCTATGCCTCCATCCAGTTGCCCACTTCGTCGCCCGACGAATCCTGGCCGTCGGGACCCAGCGACCAGATGTCGGGCATGTCTTCGCGGTGCCTTCCGGGGTATTCGTACTGATACGGCTGCCCCCAGGGGTCGAGCGGGACGTTGCCGTCCAGGTACGGGCCCCGCCATTTCGTCTGGTCGCGGAGGTCGCTGGGCGGGGCGACCAGGGCGTCGAGCCCTTGCGAGGTCGACGGGAAATCGCCCACGTCGAGCCGGAACGTGCTCAGCGGCGTCTTGAAGGCGTCGACCTGGGCCTTGGCCGCGTTCATCTCGGCGTTCCGCTGGATGCGGACGTAGTTGCCCACCACCAGCGAGCCGATAATCACCAGGATCACCAGCACGAGCAACACTTCGACCAGGGTGAACGCGGCGCGGCGCCGACGCCGTCGTGGGGAAGCGGTCATGGAAAGGATGCTCCTATCGCAGTTCATGGTTTTTGTTTCGGGTCGATCTCTCACATTCGGATCGTGGTGCTCATCTTCAGCACGGGCAGCAGCAAGGCAATGACCAGCACGAGTACGATGCTGGCCAAGACCAGCAGCATGATGGGCTCGAGCAGGCGGACCGCCAGGTCGAGCTGCCGCCAGGTGCGGCGCTCCAGCGAGTTGGCGATGTCGAGCAGGACGGGCTCGAGCGTGTTCGATTCCTCGGCCACGGCGATCATTTCGACGACGGCGTCGGGAAAATGAGGGCACGCGCCCAAGGGGCCCGCCAGCGCCGCCCCGGCGGTCACGTTCTCGGTGGCGTTCTGGATGGCCTCCGAAAGCACGCGGTTGCCCGTGGCGTCGGCGGAGATCTCCAGCGAGCGGAGGATGGGCACGCCGTTGTGCAGCAGGGTGCCCAGCACGCGGCAGAAGCGGGCGACGGCCAGGTTGCGGAAGATCGGCCCGCCCAGGGGCAGCCGCAGCTTGATCAGGTCGCGCCACACCCGCCCCTGCTCGGTCCGCTGCCACTGCCAGAGGAACCACGCCCCCAGCAGCAGACCGCCGAGGATCCCGAGGCTCCATCGCCAGGCCAGGTCGCTCGTGGCGAGCAGCACCTCGGTCAACACGGGCAGCTCGCCGCGCTCCCGCATCGTTTCGAAAAGCGTGTCGAACTTCGGCATGAAGAAGACCAGCAGCACGATCACGACGACGGCGCCCACCACGGCGAGAAAGCACGGATAGGCGATCGCGCCCAGGGTGCGACTCTTGAGGTCCTCTTGCGCCTCGGTGAATTCGGCGACGCGGGTGAGGGCCTCCTCGAGGAATCCCCCTTCGCCGCCCGCGCGGACCATGCTCACGGTCATCTCGCCGAAGACGCGCTGGTAGCGCCGCATGGCCTCGGCCAGCGTGGCGCCCTCTTCGACTTGGCGGTGGACCAGGCCGAGCACCTCCCGCAGCGTGCGGTGCGACGTCTGCTTGCGAAGCACCTCGAGGGCGCGCAACAGGGGCACTCCGCTGCGCAAGAGATCGGCGAGCTGGCTGAGCGTGGTGGCCAGCAACTGGGGAGGAACACGGCCGACGTGTCCGGTGCGGTCGATGGCCGACTGGGTCTCGACGTGGACCGGAAACAGCTCTCGGCCCGCCAGCGTCGAGAGCACCTCGCGCTGGGTCGCCGCCTCGAGCGTCCCGGCGACCTTCTGGCCCTGCGCGTCGCGAGCGACGTAAGTGAACTCAGGCATGCGGCACCAGATCGTTCCCCTTGGTCACGCGGACCACCTCGTCGACGGTGGTCCGCCCGGCAAGAACCTTGCGCCAGCCGTCCTGGCGGAGCGTCCGCATTCCTTCCTCGATTGCCGCCTTTTTGACGGCCCAGGCGCTCTCGCGCTCGTGGGTGATCTGGCGAATCCGGTCGGTGGTGACCATGAGCTCGAACAATCCCACCCGCCCCCGGTAGCCGATGTGCCGGCAGGCCCGGCACCCCGCGGCCCGATAGAGCGTGGCCCCGTTGCGCCACTCGTCGAGGGGAAAGTCGGGCGGCAACTGGTCGGGCTTGGGCTCGTAGGGCTCCTTGCACGCGGGGCACAAGGTCCGCACGAGCCGCTGGGCCATGACCGCCTCGACCGTGCTCGATACCAGAAACGGCTCGACCCCCATGTCGCTGAGCCGGGTGTAGGCCCCGGCCGCGTCGTTCGTGTGAAGCGTGCTGAAAACCAGGTGCCCGGTCAACGAGGCCTGAATCGCGTTCTCGGCCGTCTCGAGGTCGCGGATCTCGCCCACGAGAATGATGTCGGGGTCGTGCCGCAGAATGCTCCGCAGCGAATGGGCGAACGTCAGGCCGATCTTCGGATGCACCTGGATCTGGTTGATCCCCTCCAACTGGTACTCGACCGGGTCCTCGGTCGTGATGATCTTCGTCTCGTTGCTGCGGATCTCCAGCAGCGCGCTGTACAGCGTGGTCGACTTGCCCGAGCCCGTGGGCCCCGTGACGAGAATGATGCCGTGGGGCAACTGGATCAGCTCGCGGAAGGTCTGGTACAGATCGTCCTCCATGCCGAGATGCGACAGGGAGAAGTCCATGGCCCCCTTATCGAGCAACCGCAGGACGATGCCCTCGCCGTGAATCATCGGGATGACCGACACGCGCACGTCGACCTCCCGGCCCGCCACGCGCAACTGGATGCGCCCGTCCTGCGGCAGGCGGCGCTCGGCGATGTTCAGCCGCGACATGATCTTCAAGCGGCTGATGATCGCGGCCTGAAAGCGGTTGATCTCGGGCGGGACCGGCTGCTGCTGCAAAACCCCGTCGAGCCGGTAACGGATGCGCAAGCCCGACTGCTGCGACTCGATGTGCACGTCGCTGGCCTGCAACTCGATGGCCTCGAGCAGGATCTCGTTCACCAGGCGCACGACCGAGGGCTCCTGGGCCATCTCGGAAAGCTCGGAGCCGTCGGTCTCGATCTCCTCGGTCAGTTCGATCTCATCGGCCGTCTGGGCCAGCAGCCCCTCGACGGTCTCGCTGCCCACGCCCAAGTGGGTCTTGATCAGCTTGTCGATCTCGCGGCGGGGCGCCAGCACGGGCACGACGGTCTTGCCGGTCACCACCCCGAGATCGTCGATCGGGTAGAGATTGAACGGGTCGCCCGTGGCGACCACCAGGGCCCCGTTCCTCTCGTGGATGGGAAAGAGCCCCTCGCGGTGGATGTACTTCTGCGGAAAATGCTTCAGCAGCGAGAGGTCGACCTCCATTTCGGCCAGGTCGACGAAGGGAAGCCCGACCTCGTCGCCCAGGACCTTCAGCGCCTGCTCTTCGGTGACGAACCCGAGCTGCACGGCCGCTTGATCGAGGCGCATTCCATTGCACTGCGCCTTGCGCGACAACTCGAGTTGTTGCTCGCTGAGCAGTCCGTTTCGCAGCAAGACATCGCCAAGTTCCATCGGCCGACCCCTTAACGCGGCCCTGGGCCGCAACGAAGTAGGACGGATTGCCCATCCGTCGCCGAGAGACGCGCGCGCGTTGCGCCCCTCGCACTACCGAAAACTCCGGATCGACGCGCGGCACCCCTCCGACGGGTGATCGCGCACGCGGTGGCCTCGTGGGAGCCCCCGAAACCCGGCGCCGGACGCTCCACCCTAAGTTCCACGATAAAGACCCTCCCCCCGTCTCGTCCAGTCGTTGCTTCGCGGAATCCACGATGGGAATCGTCCCGGGCCCACCACGCCGACGGGCCCGGGACGAGAGATCGACCATCGCCACCCCCTACCAAAGCGGGGATGCACCTCGCGGGGATGCCTCGCGAGGTGGTCGGAGGGGCTTACCTGCGGCCGCGCCGCTCTCCGCGCTCGCCTCGTTCGCCGCGCTGTCCGCGTTCGCCGCGCTGCTGACCTCGTTCTCCCCGAGCTTCGGGGCCGCCACGGGCGCCGGCACCGCCGAAGCCGCGCCGCTCGAGCTCGAAGCGCTCGCCCATCAGCTCTCCCAGTTTCTGCTTCTGCTCCGAAGTGAGAACGGCCATGGCCTGCTTCTGAGCGCTTTGCGTGACCTCCTCCGCGGCCTGCCGCACTTTCTCGAATGCCTTCTGCCGTTCTTCCTGGCTCGCGTCGCGCAGCCTGCCGAACATGCCCTGGGACTCTTCGCGTTGGGCCTCGCGCTTCTTGTTCACCTCGTCGACGACCTGTTGGATCTTCTCCTTCTGGTCACCGGTCAGCGCAAGGGCCTCAGCAACTTCGGGGCGAAGGAGAACGTCGACTCCTCTCTGCGCTGCCTGCTGCAGCTCGATCTGCTTGAGGCGATCCATTTGATCCGCGTCGAGGACCTCGGCGAGCTGCTTCTCGGCCTCCTGGGCCCTTTTTTCGGCTTCTTTCTGCATTTCCTCACGCATCTGCTCGAAGCGGGCCCGCCGCTCCTCGGGCGAAAGGTCCTGCATGGCGCCGAATCGCTCTCGCATCGCCTCGCGCTGCTTCTGAGCGAGTGCCTGGAGCTGTTCTCTCTGGGCCTCGGTGATCTTCAATTCTTCCTGCACTTGCGGGATCAACAGCAGACCAGCCAAGCCGCCGCCGGCTCCGATGCCGCGGCCCATCATGCCCGGGCCCCCGGGGCCAGCCGGGCCTCTTCCTCGTTGACCGGCCCTGGGCTGTGCCACGGCCGTCGTCGCGACCAACGCCACCACCAACGCCGCCATGACAAGGCGGCCCACGCGCGGAAATCGGGACATTTTCTACACTCCTTCCAAGAACTTGGACACGAAACCGGCGGCCTCGCCGCCCATGAGCCGCAACCGTTGACTCCATGAGAATGAACCCCGTGGCCAACGACAAGTTCCGTCGCTTCCCGCAGGCGGAACTTGTTCGCCCTTGCGGGGTTTCGAAAGGTAGCCACCTCGGCCGTTCTCGTGCCGGGGGTCGGTTCAGTTGACCGTTGGGAAACCAGGCAAGACCGGGTACAATCGTCTTGATCGGGGGCTCCGGTCTGATGGGGTGGAGGCGTTTGCGATGACACATCTCATGCGTCTGGCAAGTCTGACCGCACTGGTGTGCTTGGCAAGCATCGAGCTGTGGGCCCAGCCGCCCGATGGCGGCTTCGGCGGTCCCGGCGGGTTCAGTGGTCCGGGTGGCGGCTTCGGCGGTCCCGGCGGCGGCTTCGGCGGTCCCGGCGGCGGGTTTCGCGGCCGAGGCGACGCCGATCGAGGCGGCCGAGGCGGGGCAGATCGCGGCCGAAGCGACCGAGGCGGAAGCGACCGGGGCGGGCCCGGCGCATTTCGCGGGCGGGGCGTTGGCCCCCCGGGCGGAATGATGGGGCCGGGCGGCGGTCCCCCGGAGGGGTTTCGCGGTCCTCAGGGCGGACGCGACGGCGATCGAGGACGAGGCGGGCCGCCGGGAGGCGACGCTTCCGACCGAGCGTCGCGTTTCGAGGGGTTCCTTCGGAGCATGGACCGCAACGGCAACGGCGTCCTCGAACCGAGCGAAATCCCGCAAGAACGCCGGGCCATGCTCGGGGCCATGGCGACCCGGATGGGCCTCGACCCCAATCAGCCCATTGCCCTGAGCAAGATCCGCGAGACCCTCGAAAACCGGTCTCGAACCGACGCCCCCAAGCAAGAGGACGAGAAGAAGAAGGACGAGCCCGAGCCCCTCGTGCCCGGCTTCGGCGAAGAGGTCGCCTTGGCCCGCGTGCCGGAGTTCGGCGAACGGGTCGAGAGCCTGGTCGCCCGAACCGCCGGGCAAGGCACCCCCAAGGGCTCGACTGCCGCGGCGGGCGATCGCAACGACCGGGTGCGCGGGTTCGCCGAGGGAATGCTTCGTCGCTACGACCGTAACCAGAACGGCGTGCTGGAGAAGGACGAGTGGGAAGGCATGCGAGGGGCCGACGGCGCCGACCTGAACGGCGACGGCGTGATTACTCTCGATGAATTGACCAAACGGCTGGCCGACTACAGTCGCCGGCGCTCGGAGCAGTCGGAGGAGGGCGGCTCCAAGGCTTCGGACGACCGCCGATCGTATCGTCTTGCCACGGCCGTGGAACGCCTTCCCAACGGCCTGCCCGACTGGTTCCTCGAGCGCGACGCCAACGGCGACGGCCAGGTCGCCATGTCGGAATTCGCCAGCGTCTGGTCGCCCGACGAAGCAAGCCGATTCGCCCGGTTCGACCACAACGGCGACGGCATCATCACGGCGAGAGAAGCCCTGGCGGGCGAGCGGGACAAGGCGGACGACAGACCCGGCGTCCTCGTCGACGCCCGGTCAAGCGGCTCGACCGGCGGCGGCACGAGTTCCGGCAACACGTCCAGCGGAGGGGCGGCCAAGGCTTGGTGGGAATGAGCGCCGCCTCGACGTTCGCCGTGTGAGCGTGCAACGCCACCCACCGCGGGCATCTCGCCCGCCCGGTGCGGCCGAGACGGCCGCGCAGTGGAACGCCGTGCGCCGATCTAGTCGAACAGCCGCGACACGGCGAGCCGCAATCCCGGCAACACGTCGCCTGCCTCGATACTCTCAGAATCAGAAAGGACGGCGATTTCCCGCCGGGTACGATAGACGGTTACGGTGCGGGTCTGCGGGTCAACGACCCAGACGACCCCGCACCCGGCGTCGAGCCAGTCCTGGACCTTGGCCAGCACGTCACCCGCCGTGTCGCTCGGCGAGAGGACCTCGACGGCCAGATCCGGAGCACCCGGAAAGAACCCGACGGGCTCCGTCTCCGGAATCCGCTCTTTGCGGACGTAGGCAACGTCGGGTGCGCGCACGGTATCCGGGTCGCGCCCGATGTGGAAACCGGTTTCTGCTCCGGTCACGACTCCCAGTCCGTGCCGTTGAACGAAACCGCGCAGGATCGCGGCCACCGTGCACGCGATCCGCCCGTGGCGGAACCCGGCGGGCGTCATCATGAGGACCTCTCCGCGGATCAGCTCACACCGACCCAGCCCTTTGGCCTTGAAGAGCTGCTCGGCCGTCGTCACGTTCTGCGTCGTCGCCATAACGGGCAAGTTCCTTCGCGGTCGGCGTCGCGTTCGCTTGGGAGCCGCTACGGACCCTTCGGGTCAGCTTAGCCGGTGGCGGCCCGCCCCGTCAAGCTGCCGCAACGAGGCGGCGTGGCGAACCGGGCGCTTATTGCCGCATGGCATCCGACATCCCGACCGCCAGGGGCACGAAGATCATCAGCGGAGCCCAGGCGGCCAGCGAGGGGCTGATCGAGGAGATCGTGCCGAGGTACCTCATCGCCATCACCACGAGCATGAAGCCGGCGACCAGAAGCGCGGCCATGCCGATGGCCACGAAAACGTTCCGCTGCTCCCGCCGCAACACCAGGGGAAGCCCCAGAAACACGAGGGTCGTGTCGAGCAGCGGCTGGACGAATCGGGAGTGGATCGTCACGCGAACCCCCGCGCCGAAGTCCAGGCTGCGATTGCGCAGGCCGGCGACGAGTTCGGCCGTCGACGAGAGCTTCTGCCACGAATCGCCGCCGGTCAACTGCTCGAAGCTCACGCCGCTGACCACGAAACACTGGTTGGGCTTCAGCCAACCCGGGGCGTCGGGCGGGGTGACGATGACCGGCCGTCCCTCGAGCCGCAGCGACGGCTCGGCGACGAGCCCCTCGGGCTTCTTGACCTCGTCGAGCAGATAGCCACCCGGCCGCTCCGCCTCGGGCGGGAGATAGAAGGCGTTCTCGGCAACGAGCAGGTGCCCGCCCAGCGAACCCGGAAGCAGGAACTCGGGCTGCTCGATTCGCTGGTCGGCGGCATAGGTCGCCTTGCCCCGCAGGAGAATGTCGGTCTCGTAGTCGGGCAGGGGCGCGAGCTTCTGCCCCACGTCGCCGACCAGGTCGTTGGGCTTGCGCGTCAGCTCGGCCCGGTACCGGGGGACGACCAGCTCCCGGTTGGCCGCGGCAAACAGGTTGATCACAATCGCCGCGGCGATCACGGGAGCCACGACGCGCAGGCGGGAAATACCCGCCGACATCAGGGCGGTCATCTCGTTGTGGCGCTGGATCCAACTGACGGTGAACATCGTCGCCACCAGCGCGAGCAATCCGGCCGACTGGTCGAAGAACAGCAGACCCTGAAAGCCGTAGTGCGAACCCATCAGCTTCAACAGGTCGGCGGGACTTCCGGCCGTCGCCAGGAACGCCTCCAGATTCGTGAATGCGTCGAACACGACGACCAGGCCCGTCATGCTCAGAAAGCAGACGACGAAATTCCAGAGAAACTGGCGCAACAAGTAGCGATCGATGATCTTCATCGCATCCCCAGGGTCGTCGTCGCGCCGGGGGCGGGTTGCCGGCGGGCCGGGCGATTGCGGCGAAGCCCTCCACGCGACGACCGGGCAGGATAGGCCCGTTGCCCGGTCGCGTCAATATCCGTCCGGCTGCGACGCCGCGTTGGCACCCATCGCGGCCGCGGTTAAGATGTTTCGGCGAGCGCGCTGCCAACTCAGGTCGTCGTGGGATCCTTCGCGCCATGGCACCCGGTGTCTTCCATCGTCCGATCGCGTTGGCGGGCCGTTGGGTGTCGGCCTGCTGCGATCTGTTGTTCCCGGCGCGCTGCGTCCACTGCGACGCCGACCTGGGCGAACTGCGCCATGGGCAGACGCTGTGTCCCGCGTGCCGCGACTTGCTGGCGCCCCCCGATTGGTCGTATTGTCGGCGATGCGGGGCGGGCGTTCCACCCGGCGGCGAATCGACGCTCTGCGGGATGTGTCGCGGGGTTCGGTTGGCATTCGACCGGGTGGTGTCGCTCGGCCCGTACCGAGGCCCGTTGGGAGCCGCCGTGGTGCGGATGAAGTCTCGTCGGGGCGACGGCCTGTCGCGGGCTGTGGGGCGGCTTCTCTGCCAGCGACAGGGCGAATGGCTGGCCGCCACGGAGCCCGACATCGTGGTTCCCGTGCCCATGCACTGGACGCGGCGAATCGTTCGCGGAACGAACAGCCCCGACATTCTGGCCGGGATGGTCGCGTGCCATTTGGGGGCCCCTCTGGCCGATCGGATGCTGTATCGGTGTCGCAACACTTTTCCGCAAACGAGGTTGCGTCCAAGAGAACGAATGCGAAACGTCCGTGGCGCGTTTCGGCTTCGTACAGGGTATGATTTGGATGACTTGCGAGTACTCCTGGTCGACGACATCCTCACCACGGGGGCAACGTGCAGCGACGCCGCCAAAGCACTCAAAAGGGCGGGCGCTTCCATGGTGGCCGTGGCGGTCCTGGCTCGCGGAACGGGCGATTCTCCCCAGACGCGGGGAGCATGGTAGCCGATCCGCCCCCTCCAGGGCATACCCGGGGCAGGGGTAATGCGGTCGCTTCGTAGGCAACCGCGACCAGGCAAAAACCCACGGCAACTGGCGCCGGGACGGCGGGAAGTCATCAGGAAGGCACGGCAATCCCCATGACGGCAGAGCAAGAGCCGAACTCCGACGAGCGCCCCTTTCGGCCGATCCGCACCGCGATCTTCCGGGGCCTGGGGGTTCTCGCGCCGCCCCTGTTGACCATCGTGATCTTCTTCTGGGTCGGCGGGATTGTCCAACAGTATGTCTTCACGCCCGTCACGGTGGTCGCCCGGGAAGTCATCGTCTGGTGGATCGCCGATATCCGTCCGGCCGACGACGAGCCCGACGAGAAACCCGTCCGCTTGACAAAACTCATCGACGGGCAGAGGTACCGTCGAATTGAAGGCGAGCACACGGCCCATTACATCCCCCAGTCGGTGTACGATTTCGTAAGGACCCACCGTCGGGTGGATTCGATGCCCCGCCTGCCCAAGGACATCTACCGCCGCTACGTCGAGCTGCGATCGCTTCAGCCCTACCAGGTCATTCCGTTCTTCCTGTGCGGGTTTCTGCTGGTCCTCTACCTCCTGGGCAAATTCATCACGGGGGGCGTGGGGCGGTTCTTCTGGGCGGGCATCGAGCACGGCATCACGCGCGTGCCGCTGGTGCGCAACGTCTATTCGTCGGTCAAGCAGGTCAGCGACTTCTTGCTGAGCGAGCGGAACATCGAGTATTCGCGCGTCGTGGCCATCGAATGGCCCCGCCGAGGGGTATGGTGCCTCGCCTTGGTCACGGGGCCGAGCCTGAAGGACATCGAGGCCGCCGCGAACGAGGAAGTCCTCTCGGTGCTGGTGTGCACCTCCCCCATGCCCATGACGGGGTTCACGGTCACGGTGCGCAAGAGCGAGGCCATCGACCTGAACATCACGATCGATCAGGCGATTCAGTTCATCGTCAGTTGCGGAGTGGTCGTGCCGCCCGACGAATTCGACAAGCTGCACGCCTCTCGTCTGCCGGTTCCTCTGCCCGCGAGCAACGAGTCGGCGAACGATTCGGACGACGAGTAAGCCGTCTTTGGCGCCGGATGGAGCCGCGAGCCACCGGCGAGTTCTGCGCCGCCACCGGCAGAATCGGCGGATCGCGGGGGGCGGCCTCCGCGCCGGCGGTCGGCGCGGCCGTGGATCGCGATCCTCGAAGTCCTTGCCGGTTCGGTGGTTGCGCAACGACCGCCGCCGCCGGTTGCCTGGCGGCTGCTCTCTGGCACGACGATTGCTCAAGACGCGATCGGCTCGATCGATCGATCGGCACGACGCGGGGGGGCGTCGCCTTTCGGATGTCCAGCGGCCATGCCATACGGTCTGTACGTTTCGGCCGAGGGGGCCCATGCCCAGGCAAAACGCCTGGAGATCGTCGCCCACAACCTGGCGAACGTCGAGACGGTCGGGTTCAAGCGGGAGTTGGCCGTGTTTCAGGCTCGGTATGCGGAACAGACCGAGCGGGGCCACGACGTTCCCGGCTCGGGCTCGATCAACGATCTGGGCGGCGGCGTGGAGCTGCGACAGACGAAAACCGACTTCGCGCCCGGACCCCTGAAGCGAACCGAAGTGCCCACCGACCTGGCCATCGACGGCGACGGGTTCTTCGTCGTGCAGAAGGACGACGAGAACTACCTGACCCGGGCCGGCAACTTCACGGTGAACCATCAGGGCGAGCTGGTTACCCAGTACGGGCAACAGCAGTACAAGGTGCTCAGCAGCGAGGGCGTGCCCATCGTATTGGGCCCGGGCCCCTGGCGTCTTGAGGGGTCGGGCACGATCCGCCAGGGAGGCTCCGTCCAGAGCCTGGCGATCGAAAAGCCGGCCTCCCTGGGCGATCTGGCCCGGGTCGGCGAGAACGTCTTCAAGCCCCTGGCCGAGACGCTTCCCGTCCCCCCAGCACAGCGCACGCTCGTCAGCGGCTACCTCGAAATGTCGAGCGTGCGGCCCACGACCGAGATGATCGAGATGATCGAGGCAACCCGCGCCATCGAAGCCAACGTGAACATGATGCGGACCCAGGATGAGATGCTCTCCGGGTTGATCACGCGCGTCATGAGCACCGGGTAGCCGGTGACCGTTTCTCCCCTTACCCTTATCCCAGTCTTCACGCATCCATGAGCGTCCAAACCCTCTATTCGGCCGCCACAGGCATGACGGCCATGGAAACGAAGCTCGACGCGATCGCCAACAATCTGGCGAACATCGAGACGACCGCCTTCAAGCGGGGCCGGCCCAACTTCGAGGACCTGTTCTATCGGCACGAGCCGATCCCGGGCGCCCAGGACTCGGCCGGCCAGTTCGCTCCCACGGGGATCTCGATCGGGTTGGGCTCGCGCGTCTCGAGCACCCAGACCGAGTTTCACCAAGGGGCCTTTCAAGGCACGGGGCGCGAACTCGACGTGGCCATCGAGGGCCCCGGGTTTTTCCAGGTGATCGATCCGTCGGGCGACACCCTGTACACCCGGGCCGGCAACTTCTCGCTCAACGCCAACGGCGAGCTGGTCATGGGTTCGGCCAGCACGGGACGGCTCCTCGAGCCGTCGATCCAAATCCCCCCCGATGCCACGGCCATCTCGATCAGCGCCCAGGGGGTCGTCTCGGTCAAACAGCCCGGCAGCCCCAACCTCAGCGCGGTGGGCGACATCGAGCTGGTGACGTTCATCAATCCCGAAGGGCTCCTCAAGCTCGGCGAAAACCTCTACGCCGAAACGGATTCGTCCGGGGCCCCCACGACGGGCACTCCCGGCGAGGATGGCATCGGCCTGTTGCGGCAGGGGTTTCTCGAGGCGTCGAACGTCGAGCCCGTCCGCGAACTCATCGACCTGATTACCACGCAACGCGGCTTCGAGATGAACTCCCAGGCCGTGAAGGCCGGCGATCAGATCATGGAACTCGTGGCCAACCTGAGGAGATAACGCGTCGTGCTCGGCCGCCCAATGCGCCAGACAACGATCGAGGCCTCACCCAACCGGGCCGGCCGCTCGCAACGCCGGCTCGCCGCGGCCTGCGCCGGCCGCGCGGCGATGCTCGTGTCGATCGCCGTGCTCGGCAACCCGCTCGCCCCGGCGCCGAGCCGGTCCGCGGCGCAGGGCGCCGAGTTGCGGCTCCGCTCGGAGTGCGTCTGTCAGGCCGCGGTGGTGACGTTGGCCGAGGTCGCCGAGATCGTGGCGGCCGATCCCCGGCAGGCCGAGGCCCTCGCGGCCATCGAGCTGATCCCCGCCCCCCCGGCCGGCGCGAAGCGGTTTCTCCGACTCCGCGAGATCCAGGATTGCCTGATCCTGCAGGGGGTCAACCTGCTCGAGCATCGCTTCTCGGGCTCCAGCCAGGTCGCCCTGGTCGGCGCCGAGACGACATCGCCCGAGCCCTCGCGCCTCGCGTCGGCCGCCACCACGCGCATGGCCCAACGCAAGCTCACCGAGGCAATCGTCGAGCACCTGGCACGGCAAGTGCCCGAGCCGCGCCCCTGGAAAGTGCGCGCGATCCTCGACGATCGCCAAGCCTCTCGGATCGCCGGCGCCGAAGGGGAGCTTCGGGTCGGCGGCGGGAGCCCCCCTTGGACCGGGCGGCAGCGATTCCGGCTCGAAATCGCCGGGCCGGAAGGCCCCGCCGAATTGGCGATCGACGCCCAGGTCGAGTTGCCCCAGGCTGCCGTGGTCGTCGTGCGATCGTTGCCGCGCGGAGCGCCGATCCGTCCCGTCGACGTCGCCCTGCGCGAGGTCGAAGGCGCGGCCGGGTCGAGCGAAGTCTTCTACCAGATCGAGGACGTCGTGGGCAAGGAGACGACCCGGTCGGTCGTCGCCGGCCGGGTCCTCGAGAAATCGGCGATCCGGGAGCCGCTGTGCGTGCGACGGGGCGACGTCATCACCGTGCACGTGCGCAGCGCCGGCATCCGGGTGCGGACCAACGCCCGAGCGCGCGACGACGGCAGTCTCGGCGAGTTGATCTCCGTCGAGTCGCTGCTCGATCGGGCCACCTACCTGGCCCGAGTCAGCGGCATCCAGGAGGCCGAAGTGTACGCCCGGCCGCCCCAGGTCGAGCCGGCGCCCTCGGCGGCGCGATCGGGCCGTGCGATCCGGCTCCCGTCGCGCGAAGCTTCCACCCCAACGGAGGGCTACGTTCGATGAGTCGAACCAGTTGGCGCGCGGCCCGTCGTGGCTGGTTGTTGGCGCTGCTGCTGACCTCCGTCGTCTCGGCGCAGACTTCGGGGCCAAGCCCGCCGGCGACGGGCGTCGCCGTTCGGCCGGGTCGGCGAACCCTGGCCGATTCGTCGTGGACCTACCTCCCGCCCCCCGAGCCGCGCCGCCTTCAGATCCACGATTTGATCGTCGTGCTGGTCGACGAGAAGACCCAGGTGATCAGCGAGGGGGAAATGGATCGGAAGAAGAAGGCCGACAGCAAGTTCGTGCTCAAGGACTGGATCGGCATCCACGGAGGCTCTCTGGGGCCCGACATGCAGGAGGACGGCGACCCCGCGATCACCGGCGAGCTCAACGGCAAATTCCGGGCCGAGGCGGGGCTCGAGACGCGCGACTCGATGAAGTTCCGCATCGCCTGCCAGGTCGTCGACATTCGCCCCAACGGCAACGTCCTGCTCGAGGGGCGGCGCTTGATCCACAACAACGAAGACACCTGGGAAATGTCGCTGATCGGCATGATCCGGCCCGAAGACATCTTGCCCAACAACACCGTGCTTAGCGAGAACGTGGCCGACCTGCGGATCGTGAAGCGCGAGTCGGGCCACGTGCGCGACGCGTACCGCCGCGGCTGGCTCACCCGATTCCTCGACCGATTCGGCCCCTTCTGACGGCCGCCGATTAGGACTGTTTAGACCATGCACCGCCTCGTCCCGATGAACCGCATGTCTCCACGAAGCCTCGACTTCACGACCTGGCTCGGGCGCTTGGGGCTGGCCGCAGCCGTCGCGCTGGCGGGGGCCGGCGCGCCGGCGCAGGCCCGGGTGCGAATCGGCAATTTCTGCCGCGTGCGCGGGCAGGAGGAAACCACGTTGCACGGGCTGGGCCTGGTCACCGGGTTGAACGGCACCGGCGACGGGGCCAACTTCCGCCCCACCATCCGCAGCCTCGCCTCGATGATGCAGTTGATGCACAGCCCGGTGGGCTCCGGCGGCATCGACGAGATCAAAGACGCCAAAAACGTAGCCCTGGTCATGGTCACCTTGAGAATCCCCCCGGCGGGGGCTCACCGGGGCGACCGGCTCGATTGCACCGTCAGCGCGATCTCGGCCAAGAGCCTGTTGGGCGGACGGTTGGCGATCACGCCGATGATCGGGCCCTTTCCCGAGCAAAACCCGGTCGTCTACGCGGTGGCCGAGGGCCCGATCACCCTCGAAAACGACCAGATGACCGCCACGGGACGCATCCACGGCGGCGCCCGGCTCGTCGAGGACTTCGTCCATCCGTTCTCCGAGCAAGGGAAAGTCATCCTGGTCGTCGATCGCGACCACGCGGGCTTCCAGGTGACGCAGGACGTGGCCACGGCCATCAACGAGTACGTGGCCTTCCAGAGCGGAGGCGTGGCGTTGGCCAAGGCCGTCGATCAACGCACCGTCGAGGTGGCGGTTCCCGACGTCTACGCCGACGCGCTGGTCGACTTCGTCTCGCAGATTCTCGGCCTGGAGATCCTCGAAACGCAAACCCGCCCCCGCGTCGTCATCCGCGAGCGCTCGGGAAGCATCGTGATCGACGGCGACGTGGAGATCGGGCCCGTGCTCATCACCCACAAGAATCTCGTGATCGAGACGGGCACCGGCGCGGGCCAATTCGTGCCCCTCGACGCGCAGCCGGCGGAGAATCCCAAGCTCAAATCGCTCCTGGCCGCGCTGAAGGCGGTGCACCTCGCGCCGGCCGACGTGATCGACGTCATCAAGGCGCTGGACCGCGACGGCAAGCTCTACGCCGAGCTGATTATCGAATAGACGCCCCAAGCACGCGAAAGGACCCGCCATGAACGTCGCCCCCGTTTCCTCCCGAGCCCTCGAAGTCGCCCCGTGGCAGGCCCGGCCGAGCGGGCCGCCCGCCGCGACCGGCGCCGACCAAAAGGAGCTTCGCGAGGCGTTCGACTCGTTCGTCGGCCAGACCCTCTTCGGAACGCTCCTGAAGGCCATGCGCAAGACGGTCGACAAGCCGGCCTACTTTCACGGCGGGCGCGCCGAGGAGATCTTCCAGCAGCAACTCGACCAGGTGCTCGCCGAGAAGATCGGCGACGCCTCGGCCGACCGGTTCACCGGACCGATGTTCGAGCTGTTCACCATGAAACGGGGCTGAAGAGGGCGCGCGTGATGCGGAGAAGGCAAATCGGAAAGGTCCCCTCATCGGATTTCGGATTCAGGATCTCAACGTGCAAGGCGAACCCATGAAGACGGCTTGGGAGTCGGAACTGGCCCGTTTCCTGACGGAGTTGTCCGCGGTCCAGGACGAGTCGCTCGACGTGCTCAGCACGAAACGCCGTCTGCTCGTTGCCGCCGACGTGGAGGGGCTGGCCGGGCTCGTGCCCCGCGAGGAGGCCCTCATCGACCGGCTTCAGGGCTGTCTGAAGCGGCGCCAGGAGCTGCTCGACCGGGCCGCCGACGAGGGGCTCCCGTCCGACAGCATCCGATCCCTGGCGGCGGCCTTGCCCAAGGATCGCTCCGCTCCCCTCGACGAACAGCTCCAACGGGCCGGCGGGCGCGCCCGGCTCCTGCACCACCACAGCTTGACCAATTGGGTCCTCGTCCAGCGGACTCTGATTCATCTGTCGCGGATCCTGGAGATTATCGCGACCGGAGGGCAGATGCAGCCGACATATGGAAAGGGAGACTCGGTCCACGAGAGGGGTGCGCTCGTCGACCGGGCGGTCTAGAAAAAAAGGGGGACACGGCCACTCTACGAAGAACCCAGCCATGTCGTTGTCCAGTTCCATGCGGTTGGGCGCCAACGCGCTGAAGGCCAGCCAGATCGCCTTGCAGGTGACCGGCCAGAACATCGCCAACGCCAACAACCCCGACTACATCCGCGAAGAGGTCCGGCTGGTCACGGGCCCCACGCAGCAACTGGGCGGACTGTTGCTGGGCACGGGCGTCCGGGTCGATGCCGTCCTCCAGAAGCTCGACGAGTTCCTCGAAGCGCGCCTTCGCGGCGCGATCAGCGAGCGGGCCAGCTACGAGGCGCAGGAAGAGGTCTATGTCCGGCTCGAACAGGCCATCGGCGAGCTTTCCGACACCGACCTGAGCACCTTGTTGAACGGGTTCTTCTCCAGCATCTCGGAGATCATGAATCAGCCCGACAGCGCGTCGGTCCGCAATCTCGCCGTGCTGCAGGGCATCACCTTGACCTCCAACATCAACTCCCTGGCTGAGCGCGTCGCCCAGATGCGCGGCGACGTGAACCGGCGCGTCGAGACGATCGGCGAGCAGATCAACCAGTTGACCGAAGAGATCCGCGTTCTGAACGTCCGCATTTCCCAGACCGAAGGGGGCGACGTTTCCCGCAGCGACGCCGTGGGGCTTCGCGATCGCCGCGTGGCCGCGCTGTCGAAGCTCGCCGAGCTGATCGACATTCGCGTCGAGGAGCAGCCGGGGGCCGGCGTGGCGGTCTACTCCGGAGGCGAGTACCTGGTCTTCGAGGGCGTTCGACGCGAGGTCGAGGTCGTCCGGGTCAGCGACCGCGGCGTGCCGGTCGCCGAGATCCGCTTGGCCGAGACCGATTCGCCCCTGGGAACGACCGCCGGCGCGCTGTTCGGCCTGATGCAATCGCGCGACGAGGTTCTCGGAGGGTTTCTCGACAGGCTCGACGCGTTTGCACGCACGCTGGCGTTCGAATTCAATCGGGTGTATTCGTGCGGGCAGGGACTCAACGGCTTCGACGAATTGACCAGCGATTGCGCCGTCGACGCCAACAACCTGCCGCTGAACCGGGCCGGCCTGCCGGATACCCCCGCGAGCGGGTCGTTTCGCATCCTGCTTTACGATAAGCAGACCGGGTTGACCCAGACCACGGAGATCGTCGTCGACCTCGACGGGCTCGGCGAGGGCGACACGACGCTCGCCAGCCTCGCCCGCGCGCTGGACGCGGTCGACGGGATCTCCGCCCAGGCCGACGTGACGGGAAAGCTCACCATCCGCAGCGACTCGGCCAACCAGCAGTTCGCCTTTGCCGACGACACCAGCGGCGTTCTGGCGGCCTTGGGGATGAACACCTTCTTCGTCGGCACCACGGCGCGGGGGCTGAACGTCAATCCCGTGCTGATCGACGACCCGACCAAGTTCGCGGCCAGCCGCAGCGGCATCGGCACCGGCACCGAGAATCTGGCGGCCGACGAAAACGGCGCCCCCCGCCTGGCCGCCTTCCTCGATCGGCCGATCGCGTCGCAGAACGGCGCCACGATTGCCGTGCTCTACGATCGGCTCGTCTCGAAGACGGCCCAGGATTCCGCCACCACCCAGGCCTTCGCCGAGGGCGCGCGCACCTACGAGGGGACCCTCAGCGCCCAGAAAGCGGCCACCAGCGGCGTCAACCTCGACGAGGAGGCCATCGACCTGATGGTCTACCAGCAGAACTACCTGGCCTCGGCCCGCTACATCAGCATCCTGCACGACCTCCTCCGGTTGATCGCCGAGATCTGACCATGACGAACATCTCCGGCATCCCGACCACGCGGGTCAGCAGCCAGTGGGCCCAGCAACGCCTGTTGGCGCAAGTGCAGTCGAGCCAGCAGCAGTTGTATCGCCTCCAGCAGCAACTGAGCACGGGGCGGCGCATCGAGCTGCCCAGCACCGACCCCGTCGCCGCCATGCAGATCGTGTCGTTGCAGCGCCTGCTGGAGTGCAAGGAGCAGGTCCAGTCCAATCTGGGAACGACCCTCTCCTACCTGAGCATGACCGATACGGCCCTGTCGAGCGCCGCCCATCTGCTCGCCGACGTGCGCGGCGACGCGCTGACCGCGCTCGGAACCACCGTCACCGACGAACAGCGCCGGGCCATCGCCGAGCAGGTGGAGCAGGCGATCCGGCAACTCATCGACACGGGCAATCAGCAATACCGCGGGCGCTACCTCTTCGCCGGATCGAACACGCTGGTTCGCCCCTTCCAGCTCAGCGACGCCCAGGTTATCCAGTACGCCGGCAACGAAAAGGAGATGCTCAGCTACTCCGACGTCGACCTGCTCTCGGTCACCAACGTGCCCGGCAGCCGGGTCTTCGGCGCGATCTCCGACCCGGTCCGCGGCACGGTCGATCTCGAGCCCGTGCTCACCTACGACACGCGGCTGAGCGATCTTCGCGGGGGACGGGGCATCACCCCGGGCAGCATCGCCATCTCCGATGGCCGACACACGAGCATCGTCGACCTCAGCTCGGCCCGATCGATCGGCGACGTGGCCGCCCTGATCCGCGCCCACGCGCCCGAGACCCGATCGCTCGACGTCGCGATCACCGCCACGGGATTGGTCGTCCAGTTGGATTCGGCCCCGGGCGACCTCTCGATACGCGAGGTGGGCGGCGGCACCACGGCCTACGAATTGGGCATCCTCGCCGAGATCGGCGTCGGAAACAACGCCATCGTCGGCAAAGATCTCGACCCGACGCTCCAGCTCACCACGCGATTGGACGACATCCTCGGCGTCCGCTCCCGCGCGGTGGTTCGGTCGGGAGGCGTCGACAACGACATCCTTCTCGAGGCCGACGTGCGCGGCCCCCAACTCAACGGCACGACGATCGTGTTCGTCCACGATCCGACGATCGCGGCGGGCGACGAGTGGGTCGCCTACGATCCGGTCGCCGGCGCGATCGAGGTCGGCATCCACGAAGGCTTCACCCGCGCCCACCAGGTCGTCGAGGCCATCAACGCGGCCCACGACCTGGGCGCGCTGCCGTTCACCGCCCGGCTCGACCCGCTCGACGCCCGGCAAGGCGGCGTCGGGTTCATTCCCGCCACCCCGCCGGGCCAGGTGGCGGGCACGACCGCCGGCGGGTCGGGAACCGAGTTCGACCGCGATTCGGGGCTCCAAATCGTCAACGCCGGCGCCACCCATACGATCAGCCTCACCTCGGCCACCACCGTCGAAGACGTGCTGAACATCCTCAACGGGGCGGGCGCCGGGCTCCTGGCCGAAATCAACCGCGACGGAACCGGCATCAACGTCCGCTCCCGCGCCAGCGGCGACGACTTCGCCATCGGCGAGAACGGCGGCATCACGGCCACCCAGTTGGGCCTGCGCACTTTCACCGGGCAAATCCGCCTCGACCAGCTCAACTTCGGCCTGGGCGTGGCCGACTCGCCGGGCGCCGATTTCACGATCACCCGCGCCGACGGCGTGTCCTTCGAAATCGACGTCCAGGGCGCCCAGACCATCGACGACGTGCTCGACCGAATCAACTTCCACCCCGACAACCTCGCCGCCGGAGTGCCCGTCGCCGCGCGGCTGGCGCGCGTGGGCAATGGAATCGAGCTGGTCGACGAAACCGGGGGGCCGGGTACGCTGGCCGTGACGCGCAACGCCAGCAGTCTGGCCGCCTACCACTTGGGGCTCATCCCCGCCGGGCAGGACGGCAGCTCGGCCCCGCCCGCTCCCCCCGGCGAACCCCAAGTGCTCACCGCCCGCGACGTCCACTTGTTCGAGACCGAAGGGGTGTTTACCGCCCTGGCGCGACTCCAGCAGGGGTTGCTGGCCAACGACGCCTGGACCGTGGAGCGCGCCGTGGCGATGCTCGACGGGGCCATGCTCGAGTTGAACCTGACCCGCGCCGAACTCGGCGCCCGAGAGCAGGGGCTCGACGTGCTCCAGACCCGGATCGATCAGGAGCAGGTCGAGCTCGAGCGGGTGCTCTCGCTGGAGTTCGACGCCGACATGGTCGAGGTCGTCTCGAAGCTCAGCGCGCAGCAGGTCGCCTACGAGGCGTCGCTGATCGCGATCAGCAAGGTTTACCAGTTGTCGCTGATAAACTACCTCTGAGGGCGTGCTTTTTCCTGGTCGGCGGCGAATGCCGCGACCGATAAAGCTCATGTGCGCCGCCGTTTCCGTTTCCGCCCGCAGGTCCTCGTCATGGAAATCGACACCACGCGATTCGGCCCCATCGAGTTCCACCTCGACGACGTGATCCGGTTTCCGGAAGGGTTGCCGGGGCTCGAACGCTGCCGCGATTGGCTGCTGCTGTCCGACGACGAGAACGAAGCCCTGGCCTGGATGCAGAGCGCCGACCGGCCCGACGTGGCGCTGGCGGTCGTGAGCCCCCGGCGTTTCGTGCCGGGCTTTCGGATGCGCGTGGCCCGCCGCGAGCTGGAGCCGCTCGATCTGGCGCGGGACGGGGCCGCCCAGGTGTTGGCGATCGTGGGACGGACCGGGCGGAGCGTCACCCTGAACCTGAAGGCGCCGCTGGTGATCAACCTCGCCAAACGGCTGGGTCGCCAAGTGATCACCAACGGCGATCTGCCGGTTCGACACGAGTTGGGAGAAGATCTTTCCGTCTTGCGACGCAGCGCCTGAGCCCGCGTTGCCCTGCGTCGCCGAAGCCCGCGCCAGCGCCGCCAAGGGCGCGTCCGCGTCGGGCGTCGTTGGAGGCCGGCCCACGGCCCTTACGAGGGAGGAGACATCGATGCTGGTTTTGTCTCGACAGCGCGACGAGAGCATCATCATTGGCGACAACATCGTTGTGACGATCGTCGACATCCGCGGGGACAAGGTCCGCCTGGGAATCGATGCTCCCAGCGAAGTCCCCGTGCATCGGCGCGAGGTCTTCGAGGCGATCCAGCGCGAGAACCTCCGCGCCAGCCGGCTAGGCCCCGACGAGGCCCGGCAGATTGGCGAAAAAGCCCAGGCCGAATCGGGGGTGCCGCCCACGGCGTAACCCGGTTCAGACGTTCCGGATACATCGACTCTGACGGTGCTGAGGGCCCGGGAATCGTTTCGCCTCGATTCTCGGGCCCTTTTCGTTGCCTCGACCGGCCTCTTTTGCCGAGGACGATTTCGTGGAGCAAGTGGCGAATGGCTGCCACAGGACCTAGATTACCTAAAGGGCGCATTTTCCCCGGCCCGATACTGCTCCATAGTCCGGGTGGTCCCGGGACTGGCGCGGACGCTCCCGCGCCGGCCCCACCCCCTGGGGACCGAACGGATCGCGTCGTTCCTTGACTACAGAAATACGGTTTTGGCAACCTGCACCCGAGATGGTCCTGTGGTGCGGGAAGCAGGCAAGCTGGCCCGGAATGGTCGACTCCCCGCACTCCGGTCAGGCTTGAACGAATTCCTTCCTTGAGAAAGGGTGTCAGGCATGACCCGCATCAACACGAACGTTAGCTCTCTTACGGCCCAGAAATCCCTGGCAAAGGCGAACTCCCAGTTGTCCGAGTCGCTGACCCGCTTGAGCACCGGCCTGCGGATCAACTCGGGCAAGGACGACCCGGCCGGCTTGATCGCCAGCGAAACCCTGCGTGCCAACATCACCAGCATCGAGTCGGCCATCTCCAACACCGAGCGCGCCAACCAGATGATCGCCACCGCCGACAGCGCGCTGGGGCAGGTCAGCTCGCTGTTGAACGACATCCGCGGCCTGGTCACCGAGGCCGCCAACACCGGCGCCATGAGCGCCGAGCAGATCGCCGCCAACCAGTTGCAGGTCGACTCCTCGCTGGAAGCCATCAACCGCATCGCCCTGACCACCAGTTTCCAGGGCCAGAAGCTCATCGACGGCAGCCTCGACTTCATCTCCACCGCCTCGGCCGTGGCCAGCGTCGTCGACATCCAGATCGACCAGGCCAACCTCGGCGCAACCGGACAGATCGACGTCGACGTCGATATCAGCCAGGCCGCCGCCAAGGCCGAGATCACCACGGACGGGTTCTCGTCCAGCACGAAGGCCAAAGCCACCCTGAGCTTCGCCGCCAGCGCGGCGCTGACCCTGACCAACGGCTCCCTTGAAATCCGCGCCACCTCGTTGGGAACCGACGAGCAGGGCATCGTAATCGCCCTGAACGACACGAACGACTCGACGGGAACCGCCTCGGCCAGCTACGACGGCACGACGTTGACCATCGACGCCGACATCACCGGCGGCGTGACGCTGCAGGATCTCGCGGATGCCATCACCGATGACGTTGCCGAGTTCATCGCGACGACCGACACGCCCGCGGGCGCCGCCGCGGCCGGCGATGTGGGGGCGAATATCGGCACCACCGGCATTGCCACTCTCGAAGTCGAGGCCGACGACGCCGGGCCCGAGTTCAACAACATGCAGGTCCAGATCGCGACCAGCTCGAGCGTGCTGGCGGGCAGTCCGGAGGCCGCGTACGACGCGACGACCAACGTGCTGACAATCACCGTCAACGACACGGGGATCACCACGCTGGCCAACATCGCGACGGCCATCGGGAACATCACGAACGCCAGCTTCACGGCGACGCCCGACACGACGGACGGCGACGCCGACATCGACATCTATGGGGCCGGGGCCGACGTCAACGCCACCGCCAACACCGACCTGAGCGGCGGCGCCACCCTGCTCGATGACCTGGTCGTCGAAATCCGCGGCAACAAGGGTTCGGAGGTGTTCAACTTCCAGTCCGGGGCCGGCGTCAACCAGGTCGCCGCCGCCATCAACCTCGTCGCCGATGCGATCGGGGTCGAGGCGTCGTATTCGGGCAACACCCTTACCCTGAATTCGACCGGCTATGGGTCGCGCTCCTACGTCGACGTGAGCGTCATTACCGAGGGCACCAGCGGCACCTTCAAGAGCGCCCTCAGCGATACCCGTGCCGC
>Ga0334900_1001204_pt1 | contig 29767 bp, 25 predicted proteins | sample GraSluR3_MG_2_FD_207231 | JGI IMG/M metagenome (GOLD analysis project Ga0334900, IMG submission 207231) | Sludge microbial communities from methane-producing bioreactor in Wageningen University, Netherlands - Granular Sludge_31_08-R3 | ecosystem: Engineered > Bioreactor > Anaerobic >...
CTTTTTTGCTGCCGTGGATAGCTAAAAAAATTGGACGAAAAGGCACGCATGCCCTTTGTCTTTTCCTGGGGGCAGCCGGATTTCTGTCATTTTACATCATCAAGGATCCGGCATTACTCATATTACCCATGATCGGTGTGGGTATTGCATGGGCAGGGATCCTGGCCATGCCTTATTCCATATTGGCCGGAGCCTTACCTGCCCATAAAATGGGCGTTTATATGGGAATTTTTAACTTCTTTATTACCATTCCCCAGATATGCAACGGGCTTATTGGAGGGATTATGGTAAAACACATTTACGGGGGACACACCATTTTTGCCCTGGTGTTCTCCGGAGTATGTCTGTTGATAGCTGCCGTGAGTGTTTTCTTTGTGGACGACAAAGATGACCCCGTACAGCTTTCCTTCAGGTATAAACAACGTATAAGATTATCAACCTAACAATTAATCACTAACCTAAATGTTTATGAAAAGACTGATGACTTTTATGCTTGCGGTCTCGCTTTTCTCCCTGACTTCCGCTTACGCTCAGTATGAAGTGAGGGGGACTGTCGTTGATGTCAACGACCTGGCGGTGATCGGAGCTACGGTTCTGGAACAGGGAACCACTAACGGCGTCACAACAGATCTTGACGGAAACTTCACTTTGACTGTTCCTTCTCCGGAAACGATGTTGGAAATATCCTACCTGGGATATCAGACCATAGTGGTTGCTGCAAGAAATGCAACAAGGATCGTTATGCACGAGGATTCGGAACTGTTGGAAGAACTCGTGATCATTGGCTACGGTACTGTCAAAAAGAGCGATATGACAGGGTCCGTTGTCGCGATTAAAGCAGAAGATGTCAACCGGGGAGCGGTGGTTTCGCCAGACCAGATGTTGCTGGGAAAAGTATCCGGATTGCGGATTACACCCGCTACCGGACAGCCCGGTTCATCCGCAACCATAAGGATCCGCGGGGCCGCATCTCTTAATGCCTCCAACGATCCTTTGATCGTTATTGACGGAGTTCCCATAACCGGGGACGGAGGTGCCGGAATGGGAAATCCCCTGGGATCTGTGAATCCGAACGACATAGAAAGCTATACCATCCTGAAAGATGCCTCGGCAACCGCTATTTACGGATCCAGGGCTTCTAACGGTGTGATTATCATCACCACCAAGAAAGGATCCGGAAAAGGTGTTAATGTAAGTTACAATTCCAGTTACTCTGTTAAACAGAACGCTTCCCGTATAGAGATGCTTTCTGCTGATGAGTACCGGAATTTCATGTCCACAACTTACGGAAGCAACCAGACGATCCAGAATCTTTTGGGAGATGCAAGCACAGACTGGCAGAATGAAATTTACAGGTTATCCTTTAATACGGACCAAAACGTCAGTGTATACGGCTCTACATCTTTCATGCCTTACCGCGTGAGTGTTGGATACAACCTGGATCAGGCTACCCTGAAAGTCGGCGACAACCAGCGTGCCAACCTGGACATAAGTCTTTCTCCTGAGCTTTTGGACAAGCATCTGACAATCAATGTCAATGCAAAAGGGATTTATCAGAAAACCAACTGGGCACCTACAGGAGCCATTGGGAATGCTCTGGCTTTTGATCCTACAAAACCCACTCATTTTACTTTCTGGTTTGACCGGGATGTGATTGATACTTCCAAAGCCAACGGCTACTGGAACTGGTTCAACAGCGATGGAAGTGCCAATACCATGGCAAGTACGAACCCGCTATCCACATTGTATGATTATACCAATTACAATTATACGCTGAGGTCAATGGGTAATGTTCAACTTGCCTATAAGGTCCATGGACTGGAAGATCTGACAGCCAATGTAAATGTCGGATACGATGTGGCAAGCACACACGGTGAAAGGTTTAACGCCCTGAATTCTATCTCGGCCATGCGTTCCAGCAACGACCTTTACGTTACCTACGATAATTACAACCTCAATACGCTGTTGGAAAGTTACCTGAATTACAACCATGATTTCCGTAACAGCAACCTGGATGTAATGGCCGGTTATTCCTGGCAGCACAACTTCGTGCAGTATGATGAAGAACAGTTCCGTAACACGGAACCTGACGGACCCGGAGAACACTATTACACGGCGCCTACCAATGCCAAGGAATATTACCTGATTTCTTTCTTCGGAAGGTTGAACTATTCCATAGCTTCCCGTTACCTGTTCACCGTAACGGTTCGTAACGATGCTTCATCGCGTTTCAGCAAAGCCAACCGTTGGGGTTTGTTCCCTTCGGCTGCATTTGCCTGGAACGTGGCAGAGGAAAATTTCCTGAAAAACAGCAAAGCTATTTCGGGGTTAAAATTACGCATTGGCTGGGGACGTACCGGACAACAGGATATCGGTTCCGATTATTATCCGTACCTGGCCCGTTACCTTTCTTCATCCGCTTTGGAAATGAGGTACTTCATGGGTGATGGCTATTACACTACGCTGGCTCCCCTGGCATACAATTCCAATTTGAAATGGGAAACCACAGAAACCTACAACGTAGGTTTGGACTTTGGATTTGCCAACGATCGTATAACCGGTAGTGCAGAAGCGTATTACCGTTACACTTATGATCTGCTGAACGTGATATCGACCCCGCTGGGATCCAACTTTGGCAACAGCATCATTTCAAACATCGGAAATATGGAAAACAAAGGGCTGGAGTTTACCCTGAACTTTATTCCTCTTCAGACAGCCGATTTGCACTGGTCCATAGGAGGTAACCTGACCATACAGGACACAAAAATCACCAAACTGACCACCCTCCAGACGGAAGGGTACCTGGGTGTCACCACTGGTTCCGGAATGGGAGGAACTGGCGGATACAGTTCCTTGCATCGTGAAGGCTTTTCACCTTACACGTTCTATATGTTCCAGCAATTGTACGATAACGACGGCAATCCCGTTCAAAATGGCTTGGTTGACCGTGACGGGGACGGAGAGATTACAGATGCAGACCGTTACGTAACCGGGTTCAGTCCCACTCCGGATGCTTTCTTTGGAGTCAACACCCAATTTCGTTACAAAAACTGGGATCTGGGCCTGAACGGGCACGGATCCATAGGAAATTATGTCATCAACGGAGTAGCCATGGGGTATTCCACTTCTTACAGTGATGACTGGAACAAAGGATATCTGAACAACGTGAGTAAAGAGTACCTGGTTGAAGGTTGGACGGCCCCGTCTGAAAATAATCAGAAGTATTCAGACATGTTTATTGAGGATGCTTCTTTCTTCCGTATTGACGATATCAACCTGGGTTATACTTTTGACAATTTAAAGTTTGCCAAAAGCATACGTATAGCCGCCTCGGTACAGAATGTATATACCTTTACCAAATACAGGGGACTGGATCCCGAGATCATGTCTTCAGACGGTGTGGATTTCAACATCATACCCCGTCCCAGACTTTACACCTTGCGTCTTAATATTAATTTTTAATAATAGGTAGATATGAAAAAGATTATGAAAAACAGTTTTCTTGTGGTGTCGGCATTTATCTTCCTGCTGACCTCGTGTGTCAAGGATCTGAACACACTGCCGCTGAACGAAACAGATGCTACCTCGGAAACCGCATACGCAGAGCCGTCCAGTTATTTGAACGGACTGGCATATATATATGGTTATTGGGGACTGGTGAGCCAGAACGATCCCGGATCTTCGGATATTAGTGTTTCCGATGCCGGACAAAGCGAACTAACCCGTATGTATATGGTTTTGAATGAACTCTCCACAGACTCTTTTAAGATCATTTGGGGAGACAATTACATAGTTCCCATTCAATACCACCGCTGGACATCAGCAGATAACGAAGCCATCATTGCCGTTTATACACGCTGCATGAAAGGCATCACCCTGGCCAACGAGTACCTGATACAAACATCGGATGAAAAACTCAACGACAGGGGACACTCCGGTGAGCTTGCCACAGTGCACCAATACCGTGCAGAAGCGCGCTTCAACCGTGCATTATACTACTACCTGCTCCTGGATCTGTTCGGAAATCCTCCTTTCGCTCTTGAAGAGAACATAGGAGGGGAATTGCCCAAACAGATAGGCAGGGAAGCCCTTTATAGCTGGATTGAAGGTGAATTGCTGGATCTGGCAAACAGCCAGGACATGCCGGACAAAGGCGATGTTCCTTATCCCCGTGCATCCAAAGGATCCGTATGGGCCGTACTGGCACGTATGTATCTGAATGCAGAAGTGTACACAGGTACACCGCAATGGCAAAAAGCCAAGGATGCCGCCGCTAACGTAATTGATATGGGATACCAGCTACACCCCAATTACCAGGAACTTTTCATGCAGGATAATTCCACCAACGGGGCTACCCAGGAATTCATAGTGGGTGTTGTTTACGATAAAGACAACACGCAGAGCTGGGGTGGTACAACCCACCTGGTTTCTGCTACACTAAGTGCTGATGCCAACACGGCCATTGCCCAAAACCTGGGGCTCAGCGGTATGTTGAATCCAGAGGCATGGAACGGGTACCACGTTGCCGACGATTTCGTACAGCGCTTTAAACTAAATGGTGTTCAATGGGGAGCTACCTCGGGATTCGGTTACGACAAGGATAACAGCGACAAACGCGCTTTCTTCTACAACATCGGGTCCACAAAAGAATTTGACAACACAACCACCGATACCGGCTGGAGGTGCTGGAAATTCACCGGTTTGTACTCCGACGGCCATACCGTATCGGATGCCGAGCCGAATTACTTATTCTCCTCCATCGACTTTCCGGTCTTCCGCCTTGCCGAGATGTATCTTATTTTTGCCGAGGCAGATGCGCGCCTGAACGGAGGTGTGGTCACTGATCCCACAGCCGTTGATTATATTGGTCAGCTGCGCCAGAGAGCAGGAGTTGCTTCTACAACGCCTTCTGCCATCGATCTGGATTGGTTGCTTGACGAACGTGCCCGCGAATTGATGTGGGAAGGACACAGAAGGACAGACCTGATCCGTTACGGATACTTTACCTCCATGCAATTCCCCTGGACCCTTAAAGGTGGGGTAATGAACGGGAAAGTATCGTTACCGGAGCACCGTAAGGTATATCCTATTATTCTAAGCGATCTGAATGCAAATCCCAACCTGGTTCAGAACCCCGGATACTAACAGACTATGAATCACTCATAAATGATTACAATTATGAAATATACTAAATACATCACGATGTTGGTCGCCTCGGTGCTGGTGCTCGTTTCCTGTGATATTGAGATAGAAAAAGCCTATCTCAACCCTGCCAGTGAATTCCAGGCACCTGAGTTACTATTACAGGGACCTGTGATAGTCAACGAAGACAACAGCAAGACCGAAAGCGTCGTATTCAACTGGACCAATGCGTCCTTCGGGCCGTCTGTCCAGATTGAATATTCACTTTATGCGACGGCCAATTCCAAAACTGCGCTACTGGGATCCTCATTTACCAATTCCCTGTCTATCAGCAAATCCGATCTGAACGGAGTAGTGTCCAATGACCTGGAAATAGGTGTAAACCAGACCGCAAACATAAGTGCTTACCTGGTTGCCAAAGTATACGGTACCAACGTTGAAAGCGTAACATCTAACTCCATATCCTTTGACGTTACCACTTTCGCAGCTTCTTTACGCACCCTGTATATGCCCGGTAATTACCAGGGCTGGGATATTGAAAATGCTCCCGAGTTCTGGGAAACCGACGGAGGAACAAACATTTACAAAATGCTTGTGAATCTGGACGACGGCTCCGAACAATATTCCTACTTTAAAATTACCGTTGCCCGGAACTGGTCCGATGAAAACTGGGGATATAACTTCCTGACACCTTCCTGGTATTGTCCCGAACAATCCGATTCAAATTTATCGGTTGACCTGACCGAAGGCAGTATTTATGTCATGACGGTCAACAGGGGCAAGATGACCATAGACAAGGAAGGCGTAAGCAAGGTGGGCATCATAGGAGCTTTCGATGAAAGCGCCTGGAGTACGGATCTGGACATGACTTACGATGCTGTTGAAAATGTATGGGTATCACCCGCTATCACTTTCAGCGGGGATTTGAACTTTCTGATCCGCATGAACGAAAGCTGGGACCATAAATACGGTACCGACAACGAAGCCAGCCAGCAAGTGGAAGGCGGAGTCAAACTGGTAAAAGGCGGGGCAGATCTTTATGCTCCTTCCACAGGGACCTATATCATGAAACTCCACGGGAACAGGACCCCTTACGTTTTAGTTATGGAAAAACAGTAACCGATTAAAGAGACGCAATTATGAAAATATTTAAATATTTATTTGCTGCAACCGTTTTAAGCATGGCAGCCGTCTCCTGTGAGGTGATCAGTGAAGATGCCTTTTCCACGGCTCCCGTAGCCCCGGAAATGTATGCGCACTCGGACATACTGATGACATCCAACACGATGGAGGAACATGTGAACTTCTCCTGGAAACCGGCACGTTTCCTGGGAGAAGGTCTGACCTATGACTTATACGGAAAATATGGGGAATCTGCTGTTAAGATCGCTTCCACAGCGGAACTCTTTTACAAGGTCCCCAAAACGGAATTTAAAGCAGCGCTGTATGCCGCATTTCCTGATCTGCCGCAGAACGACACATTTACCATGACTTTTTATGTCTCTGTGACAAACGGATCGGACACGTACCAGTCCGATCCCGTAACCATTGACATTTATGCCTACGGAGATGCCGTCTCGGCAGAGTTGACCCCGCTTGTGGAATCTATTGTACTGGACGTAACGGATCCCACGGGAGTCTTGGAACTTCTGACCTGGGAACCTGCGCGTTTGGGTTACAACGAACCCATCACCTATGATGTTCTGATGAAATACGGCGAAGGTGAATACGTATCACTGGCTGCAGGATTAACGGAAAGACAGTTCTCCATCACGGTAGATGAACTCAACGAAGCTGCTGTTGGAGCGGGAGCTCCTGAAGCCCAGGAAGCAAACCTTGATTTTACGGTAAAAGCTTTCTCCGAAAGTTTCCAGACCGGCGTGGTTTCCAATACGGCAACCATCGCAGTGACTACTTACATAGCCACATATCCAGACTTTATCTATGTGCCGGGAGGTTACCAGGGATGGGATCCCGCAACGGCTCCCAAGATCAAACAATCTACGGTTAAGAAAGGGTACTACGAAGGTATGGTTGACCTTACCGTTGAGGGGGGAGGAGACGTTGGATTCAAATTCTCACCCAATCCCGCATGGGAAGGTGACTTTGCCATAGACAACATTGAGAAGACAGAATTTGGAGACGGTTACACGGCCCTTACGGGATCCGGAACTACAGGCGGTGATATTACCGTACCTTCCGGAATGTACAACATCATCCTGAACAAGAAACTCAATACCCTGTACATGATACAGGTGGAAACCCTCAGTCTGATTGGTGCCGCTCCCGTAGCCAGCAACGGCTGGGCCAATGATGTGGATATGGTATACGATCCTGAAACAAACACATTCCAGGCAACAACAGAAATGCAGGAAGGTGAATTCAAGATCCGTGTAAACCACGACTGGACCCATTCAGCCGGCGGAGAGTCCATCAACAATGTAAGCTTTGGAACCGGTACAAACCTGGTCTTTGACAAGACGGCAGGAGAATACAAAGTAGTTCTGAATGTAGGTGTGAATCCCTATACCATTACTTATATCAACACAAGCTTCCCTGAAAAACTGTATGTCCCGGGAGGACACCAGGGGTGGAATCCCGCAACAGCTCCCGTATTGAACGGTGACACGGAAGGACATTACGAAGGATTTGTAAATCTTACAGATATCTTCAAGTTTACCAGTGCACCAGACTGGGACCACACCAATTACGGCGGATCCTTTGAAGTTCTGGATACCGATCCGGGTGCCGGAAACCTGGCAGTTGAAGCCCCGGGGTATTACTATCTGAAGGTAGATCTGACCACCATGAGTGCCACGGCCACCCTTATTGAAAGAGTGGGTGTAGTAGGCAGCTTCTGCGGCTGGGGAGATCCGGAAGATGCAGCCATGACCTACAATGCAGAGCTTGACCGTTGGGAAGCACAGGATCTGGCATTCCCGGCCGGGACCCAATACAAATTCCGTATGAACAATGACTGGAACATCAACTTTGGAGGTGATCCCCAGAACCTGGTTCAGGACGGAGACAACATGGTGGCTGCCGAGGCAGGGATGTACGACGTTACCCTGAGCCTTGCCACCACTCCATACCACATGACCGTTGTAAGAACGGGAGATTTGGAAACCGCGTATGCCGCGGAAGTTGTTATGGCAGGTGACTATTCGGGGCACGGATGGAGTACGACAGATGATCCCAAACTGTTCGGACCGGGCGATGGTACCTATAAAGGAGCCGTCACCATGTACGATCCGGAGTTTGGTTTCAAGATAGTGGAAAGCGGAAATTGGATCAGCGGACAACTTATTGCCGACACCCAGTTTGAATTCACTCTTTATACAGGAGATAACATGATGTTGGATAACGGTACTTACTTTTGGAACATCAACCTGCCGGACCAGCATGCGACAGCGACCCCTGTTACCCTGGTAGGACTGATAGGAAGTTTTGCCGGCAGCGACTGGGGAGCCGACGTCGAAATGGCTTTTGACCCGGAAACCCTGACTTATTCGGCAACCGTTGATCTGGCTGAAGGAAACGAATTCAAGATCCGCTTCAACAGCAACTGGGACCTTAACCTGGGCGGGGACATAACAGCCATGACCCATAACGGAAACAATATTGTAGTTCAGGAAACCGGTACGTACCATATCGTTTTGGATATGGCGAACACTTCCTCACTGACAATGACAAAGCAATAAAACTATGAAAAAGAGCGCAATTTTCCTTTGCGCCCTTTTCCTGATCTTTGCTTCTTGTCGGAAGGACCCCACCCCGGGATCTGATCCCAACGACGAAGGATCTTTCGTCAGGGTCACAGACGCTCCCCGGGCGTGGGATGGAAACAAGCGAGCTGATATAACCTATCAGCTCCTTGTTTATTCATTTGCCGATAAGGATGGAGACGGATGGGGTGATTTTAAGGGGCTTACAGACAAGCTCGGGTATATTGACCGTCTTGGGGCCACTGCCGTATGGCTTTCACCAATTCATCCGGCGATGTCCTACCACGGTTATGACGTAAAAGATTATACCCTGGTAAATCCGCAATACGGATCCATGGATGATTTTGAGCATTTCGTTCAGGAAGCTCATAAACTGGACATCAAGGTATACCTGGATTATGTGATCAATCATTCCGGAAGGGAACACTGGTGGTTTCAGGAAGCCATCCAATCTGCTGACAATCCGTACAGGGATTATTATATCTTTTCAGATGATCCTGCAGCAGATATTACGGCAGGTAACATTGCCATGATCAATACGGAAGGCTCTGCGGGATACGATAGCGGTCAGTGGTTTACGGTTTCCACAACAGGAGACAAAACCCTGAAATTCAGTCTTGACTGGAGCGATCCCGCATACCCTGAATTAACAGTGACTGAAACTACAGGAACGGATCCGAACAATCCCGATCCTTCCACGGAAAATGCCAAATACCTGTATTTCGGAGACGGAATACTGAAAAAATTTTACGATAGAGGAAACGGGACTTACGAGGTCTCCACTGACTACAGTTCATCCTGGGGTTTTCTGGTTCGTACCAGTACCAGCCAATGGAACAATAAAACAAAATACGGAGCCCAAAGCAAGTCGGGTTCCAACATCTCTTATGGAGAACCGTTTGTACTGTACACCAACGACAACCCCGACATTGTTTACGACCTGCAGTTGCCGGGAACGACCATGTTCCATTCCCATTTCTGGACCAACTGGTTTGCCGACCTGAACTACGGGAGTGTGGAAACTGCGGAGGATTCTCCCGCTTTCCATGCCATAACAGAAGATGCCAAAATTTGGATAGATGCCGGCATTGACGGATTTCGCCTGGATGCTGTAAAGCATATTTACCACAACGAGTATTCAGATGAAAACCCGGAATTTCTGAAAAAATTCTACAATGCCGTGAACCAGTATTTCAGGCAGACACACACCTCAGGTATTTATATGGTAGGTGAAGTCTATTCCGGATACGAACAGGTGGCTCCTTATTACAAAGGACTGCCGGCGTTGTTCGAGTTTTCATTCTGGCACCGGTTGCAATGGGCACTCGGGGAAAGCACGGGCTTGTATTTTGCCAAAGACATCATTTCCTATGAGCAACTCTACCAACAGTACAGGACGGATTACATACGTGCCACCAAATTGTCCAATCACGATGAAAACCGTGCCCGCTCAGACCTGGGCGGATCGGTTGCTAAAAGTAAGATGGCAGGCGCCGTTTTACTGACTTCTTCAGGATCCCCTTACGTATATTACGGTGAAGAAATGGGTTACATAGGTACTAAAACCAACGGAGATATCTATGTTCGCAGTCCCATGTTGTGGGGTGACAGTTATACCACTACTTATACAGATCAGATAGATTCTTACCTTTCTACGGCTGTAGGGACGGTGATGACTCAGGAAGCCGATTCTTCATCCATTTTGAACGTTTACAAAAAATTCGCAAGAGCCAGGAATACTTATCCGGCACTGGCCGTGGGAACTATGACTGAACACCCTGTATACAACCACCAGGGAGCTTCTGCATACAAATCCCTTGCTGCGTGGTACCGGACCTCGGGAAATGAAAAACTGCTTGTTTTTCACAATCTTGGAAATCAACAGATCTCTTTCCCCGTAGATGACGATATACAAAACACTGTAGTCAGTATGGGAAATGTGTATTTGAAGGAATCATCCGAGGGTTATACCGTAAAAATGGATGCCATGACTTCTGTTGTTTTTGCGATCAAATAAAACCGGCATGAGTAAATTTTCATGTTTATTACTGGTGGGATTACTGTCCGTAGTGTACGGATGTTCTCCCTCTGTTTCCAGAAAACCTTATTTTGATGCGCTGGAGCCGACAACTGTTCTGACCCTGGAACAGGATACTACAATGGTCCTGGTACGGGATTTTTTCCCGTCTGCAGACCCGGTGGAAAAGACCGATTCTCCGCATATGAAGGTTATTCCCCATCCCGGATACGATACCGTTATGGTGGTTCTTCGGGATGATACACCACTTATGACCGTACTGAACGTACATGTAAAAGGGCAGACAGGGCACATCCCTGTCAGAAAAAAAGTTCCTGTATCAGAAAAAGTGCCCCGGTTGGCAGTCTTTCCGCCATTGCCTGATACCGACGCTTTATTTACCTTAAGAGCAGAGAATACGCCTGCCACTTTATATGTTTTTTGGCAAAACAGCCTGGTTCAAACCGTTCACATTACGGATTCCTACAATGTTATGTTACCCGGTTTTGCCGCTTTACAGGACCGTTCCCGGATCCGGGCCTGGGCCGTAAACGATTACGGCATTTCCAATGACCTGCTGATTCCTTTGGAAAAAGGCCGTCCTGTAACCCAACCCAACCGACTTGACCGGAAAGACAAGCATACCCTGATCATGTACCAGGTTTTTATTGACCGTTTCTTTAACGGTAATCCGTTGAACGATAGGAAGATTAACTCTTACGAAGTGCTTCCCAAAGTGGATTATTACGGAGGCGACCTGGAAGGCGTCATTCAAAAGATCGATGAAGGATTTTTCAGTGATCTGGGAGTCAATACCATATGGCTCTCACCCATAACACAGAATCCTTACGATGCCTGGGGACAGATAGAAGATCCCAAAACGCGGTTTAGCGGATACCACGGTTACTGGCCGTTGTATATTACAAAAGTAGATGACCGTTTTGGTAACGACAGCATTCTTACCCGGTTGCTCCACCAGGCTCATGGGAAGCAAATGAATGTGATCCTGGACCATGTGGCAAACCATATGCACCGGGACGCCCCAACGTTGCAGGAACATCCGGATTGGGTAACCTCTCCGGTAACACCCGACGGACGCCCAAACTTTGAACTGTGGGATGAATTCAGGTTGACCACCTGGTTTGACAAACACATTCCCAAATTTGATTTTTCCCGCCCGGAGGTCTGCAAGGCATTGTCAGACTCGGCAATTTACTGGCTGGAAAATTTCAATCTGGACGGCTTCCGTCACGATGCCACCAAACACATAGACGAATTGTTCTGGCGCACCTTAACCCGGAAAATTGTAAAAAAATTTCCGGAAAGAGCTGTTTTCCAGATAGGGGAAACTTATGGTTCACCATCCCTTATAAACAGTTATGTCAAAAAAGGCATGCTGGACGGTCAATTTGATTTCAATCTCTATCACACCTTTTTAAACAGTACAGTAAATACTGACGGCTCTTTTGTAGATTTGTGGAATGAACTGCGATCGGGACTTATGCAATACGGCTACCACAACCTGATGGGTAACATAAGCGGGAACCACGACAAAGCCAGGTACATCTCACTTGCCGGCGGGGCGTTGGCAATGGATGAAGACCACAAACTGGCCGGGTGGAAACGGGATATTACCACCGGTTCCCCCACGGGATACGAATACCTGGCCCTGCTACACGCTTTCAATATGACCCTGCCCGGCATTCCCTGTATTTATTACGGAGATGAGATAGGCATGCCGGGAGCCAACGATCCCGACAACCGCAGAATGATGGAATTTGACGGTTATACTCCAATGCAAATCCGGCTCAAAGAACGTGTTAAAAGGCTTACATTATTGAGAAACAGCAACATGGCACTTCTTTACGGAGACCTTTTCCCCTTGTATGTCGGCCCTGACGTACTGGCCTATGTACGCATATATATGGATCAGGTAGTGGCTGTATGCATTAACAAAGGAGATGATTTCTTTGATTTTCGCTCCCTGGAGCTGCCTTTCGGTCTGAAAACAGATGACCTGGTACCTTATATGGGAGAAACCATGGTCGCTCCCAAAGGATTTACCATATTGACGAATGATTGATAAAACCGGAACTATGAAACATATATTTTTAACCATATTATTTATGACAATGATCGCAGGAGGTTGCACGCAACAGAAAGAACAGGAAATCCATCCCGGATGGATTCGTAATGCCGTAATATACGAAGTGAATACAAGACAAATAACCCCTCAGGGGACTTTCACCGCTTTCGCGGCTATGTTGCCGGAATTACGGGAGATAGGAGTAGACGTATTGTGGTTTATGCCCATTTACCCCATAGGAAAGGAAGGCCGGAAAGGGACACTGGGCTCCTATTATTCCATACGTGATTACGGGGCCGTAAATCCGGAATTCGGAACCATTGAAGATTTTCGCAACCTGGTGGATCAAGCGCATGAAATGGGCATGAAAGTCATCCTGGACTGGGTAGCGGCCCATACCTCCCGCGACGCCGTGTGGCTGGATAAGCAGGACTGGTACATCCGCAGACCGGACGGAGAACCCGAATTTCTATACGATTGGTCCGATGTGGCACGGTTGAATTACGAAAACAAGGAGATGCGGGAAGCCATGCTGGAAACCATGCGTTTCTGGACCGAGGATGTGGGAGTTGACGGATTTCGCTGCGACATGGCCGATTTGACCCCGGTGGATTTCTGGAACCACGCCGTTCCCGAGTTGCGCCGCCACCGCCCCGGAATTTTTATGCTTGCCGAGTCAGAGAATCCCGTGAACACAGAGAAAGCCTTCAATGCGTATTATGCCTGGAAGTTGCATCACACCATGAACAGCGTGGCCCGGGGCGAGAAGAATGCAGACAGCATCCGCAAGTGCCTCAACGACATGCAGCGCGACTTTGGTCCCAACGCCATTCCACTCCTTTTCACATCCAACCACGATGAAAATTCCTGGAGCGGCACCGAGTTTGAACGCATGGGAGAAGCAGTGCACCAGATGGCTGCCCTTACTTTTGTTTTACCGGGTATTCCCCTGATATACACAGGCCAGGAAAAAGGCAATACAAAACGCCTTGAATTTTTTGAAAAAGACACCCTGCAGCCACAAAACAGTGAGGAATTCACAGCGTTTTACAAAGACCTGATAGCACTCCGTAAAAAATCTCCTGCCTTACAGGTACCACCATACGGCGGAGCTTTGAAGGAAATACCGCATAACGGCCCGTCAAGTGTATTTGCATTTATAAGGGAAGCCCAGGGGAACAAGGTCCTGGCATTGTTTAATTTCTCCGACGCTCCGGTATCTTTCTCCTTAACCGGATCACAGACAGATAACAACCAAATATGGGAAATGGAACCTCACGGGTACCGGATCCTTACCTTAAAATAATATTATGAAACGATTATTCCTGTTATGCCTGTTACTACCGGCAATGATAACCGCAGCCAGTGCCATGAAATCTGAAAAAACATCCGTAGACAGGATAGAACCTCCTTGCTGGTGGACCGGTATGGAAACACCACTGCAATTGATGGTAAAAGGTCCCGGATTGGGAAAAGGCACTGTCAACAGTATAACTCCGGGATTGGAGATTACCAAAGTACATAAAGCTGACAGTCCCAATTATCTTTTTCTTGACATATCAATCCCTGCCGCCACACAACCCGGTGAATATACCCTGGAGTGGACCGACGGAAAAGAGAAGATCCGGTTCAATTACACATTGAATGAAAGGAAACCAGGATCTTCTGCAAGAAGGGGCCTGGAACCTTCGGATGTCCTGTACTTGTTGATGCCGGACCGTTTTGTGAACGGGGATCCCGCGAACGATTCCGTTAAGGAAGCTGCAGAAAAAGCCGGTTACAAAAATGATTACGGCCGGAAAGGCGGTGATTTAGAAGGAATGCGAATGAGCCTGGATTACCTGCAAAAACTGGGTGTTACTGCAGTATGGCCAACCCCTGTAACTTTCGATAATGAACCTCACGCTTCCTATCACGGGTATGCCACCGCCGATTATTACCGGGTAGATCCCAGGTTCGGAACCAATCAAATGTACCGGGAAGTTGTCCGGGAAGCCTCCAAAAAAGGAATCGCTTTTATCCAGGATATCGTACCCAATCATTGCGGAACGGCTCACTGGTGGATGGAAGACTTGCCTTTCAAGGACTGGATCAACGTATTTGATACCTATACCCGTTCCAATTTTATGATGAGTACTCACATGGATCCCCATGCCGCACAAGTTGACAAAGACCTTTGTGTGCAGGGTTGGTTCGATACTTCCATGGCAGATATGAACCTGACCAATCCATTCGTTTTACATTATTTCATACAGGTTACCGTATGGTGGATGGAGTACGCTTCACTGGCAGGAGTACGGATAGATACGTATCCCTATTCAGACGAAAAGGCGATTTCCGCTTATTCGTCTGCCTTGCGAAAAGAATACCCCAACGCAACAGTCGTAGCCGAATGCTGGTACAACCATCCCCAGCAGGTGGCATATTGGGAGCGCGGTCCCAGACCCGGCGGCCCCACAGTTATGGATTTTCCGCTACAGGGTGAGATCGGCAGGGCTTTTATGGAAGATACCGATCCCCAGTGGGGACAGGGAATGGTGCGTCTATACAATGTCATATCCAACGACTTTGTATACAAGAACCCCAACGAATTGTTGATTTTTGCCGAGAACCACGACACCAACCGTTTGTACGAGATGCTGGGAAGAAACCCGGAAAAACTGAAAATGGCATATACTTTCCTGGCAACTACCCGGGGAATTCCGCAAATTTATTACGGGACCGAGGTGTTGCAGGCTGCAAAAGACCCCAAACGCCTGGGACACGGAGAAGAAAGGGTGCCCATGCCGGCCCGGGTCCTTGATCCGGAAGGAAGGGATCCCCTGGAAGAAAACGTATACGATTACATTTCCCGTTTGATGACCTGGAGAAAATCTTCAAAAACCGTTCAGTACGGAAGATTGCTTCACTACCTCCCACGGTACGAAGAAAACATGTATGTGTATTTCAGAATACTGGATAACGAATGTGTAATGGTTCTGATCAATAACGGGACCGAACCCGTCTCTGTGGACTGGGAACGTTACTCCCAGGGCCTTGGAAATGCCGTTAAGGGGATCGAAGTGTTGAGCGGAACCGAAATTACAGTCGGGCAACCTCTAAATGTACCTGCACAAACCGCAATTTTCTTTACCTTTGCGGGTATATGAGAATTGCGCTGACCATTGTCTGTACTCTATATTTCTTAGCCGGATGTTCCGGACCTTCTGCCAGGCGGATCCCGAGGGAAGATTTCCAATTGGTTTTAAGGGAAATGTTCCTGACTGACCTTATCCTGGAGCGGGACGGGAATCTGGGCCGTTTGGCCGATTCCACGCTGGTTTATCCTCCTATCCTGGAAAAATACGGCTACACTACGGAACAATTCCTGGCTACGCTGGATCATTACGCAAGCCGCCCGGCCCGTTTTAAATCGTTACTGACCCAACTGAGAAGGAATATAAACGCTGAAAGGACAGCATACAACGAACAGCTTTCTTACATAGCACGACAGAAAGAACTTGTAGATCGTTTTAATGCCTGGTTAAAGGATTCAGTACCCGATATCCACGACTTGGTCTTCAAGCAATCCCTGCTCAGGATATTACCGCCGGATTCATCACAGTTGCAACCTTGGCGCATGGACCGGGATTCCCTGTACAAAGATCCCGCTTTGCGCTTGTTGCCTGTAATTGATACCCTGTCACACAAGGATTCTGTTCCCTTATACCTGTCCCGCCCCAAAAACGTCATTCCACGTATAAGGGTGAGTATTAATTTGGATTGAAATGGAAAACATGGCGTTTCACAGTCCCGTTTTCGGTCCCATTCACAGCAGGCGTCTGGGCTGCAGTCTGGGTATCAACCTGATGCCAGCAACCCGGAAAGTCTGCAATTTTGACTGCGTTTATTGCGAATGCGGATGGAATCCCCAACCTGTTGCCGGTCAGCAGGATCTGAATGAGCTGATACCCTCTCCGGAGGGAATTGCCGTTGCCTTGGAGGAAAAATTGAAAAAATTGGCAAGCGGGAACAGATTGCCCAATGTGATTACTTTTTCAGGAAATGGAGAACCTACACTGCACAGGGACTTTCTTAAGATCATGCAGGATACCGTGGCAACTCGCAATGCCCTGAGTCCGGGCTCACAAATCTGCGTCCTGTCCAACGCAGGGACACTAAATATCCCCGGAGTCTTCGAAGGGTTGCTGATGGCAGATCAAAGGATCATGAAGATCGACTCGGCAATTGAAGAAACGCTCCAAAAGATCAACCGGCCGGGAAAGGGGTATTCGCTGGAAAGGACCGTGGAAGCATTGAAACGCTTTAAAGGCGATTTTACGCTCCAGACGTTGTTCTTGAGTGGCATAATAGATGGCACAATGGTGGATAATACCACGGAACAAGAACTGGAAGCCTGGTACGGACTTCTGGATAAAACGGCTCCCCGGGAAGTGATGGTTTATACCTTGGACAGACCCACTCCGCTTGAAGGTTTGAAGAAATGTTCCGCGGAGAAACTGCAGGCCATTGCCCGGGAAGTGCAGAAGAAAGGAATAAAAACGGTAGTAGCGGCATAACGGTATGAGAACGGTAATTCAAAGGGTTTCGGAAGCCTCGGTAAAAATTGAAGGATCTCTGAAAGGAAGCATTGGTCAGGGATTGTTGATCCTGGCAGGCTTTGAAGAGGAAGATAGCCGGGAAGACCTGGAATGGATGGTACGCAAGATTGCCAACCTGAGGATCTTTGATGACGAACAAGGGATTATGAACCTTTCCGTTTCACAAGTATCGGGGCAGTTGTTGGTGGTCAGCCAGTTTACCCTTCATGCCTCTACACGCAAAGGAAACAGGCCCTCGTACGTAAAGGCAGCTGAACCGGCCGTAGCGGTTCCACTGTACGAATCTTTCTGTATGCTTTTGCATACGTATACAGGAATTAAAATTGAAACCGGAGAGTTTGGGGCTCACATGGAAGTGCAGCTGGTAAACGACGGTCCGGTAACTATAATCATTGACAGTAAAAAAAGAGAATAATATGGATGCCATACAACAATGTTTTAGCTTTATAGACCTTACCACCCTGAATGCTACCGATACGGAAGCCAGGGGGAAGTTGTTTGCTCAAAACGTGAACCGGTTTGCAGAAGATTATCCCGGGTTGCCTCATGTGGCGGCCATTTGTGTATATCCCGCTCTGATAAACGCTGTCAGGGAAAATTTAAAGGTAAAGGGCGTGAAGATCGCCGCGGTGGGGGCTGGTTTCCCTGCTTCCCAGACATTCACACAGATCAAGGAACAGGAATGTTCCCTTTGTGTGGAACAGGGAGCCGATGAAGTGGATGTAGTCTTGTCCCTGAATTTCTTCTTTGCCGGGCAATACGACCGGGTTGCTGCAGAGCTTCGCGGGATCCGAAAAGCCATGGGCCCTGATGCCCATTTGAAAGTCATCCTGGAAACGGGAGCACTGAAAACAGAAGAAAATATTAGGAAAGCATCTTTCCTGGCCATGGAAAACGGGGCCGATTTTATTAAGACTTCGACGGGAAAAATGGAACCGGCGGCCACACCTTTTGCAGCCACGGTCATGTGTAACAGCATTGCCGAATATTTTAAGCAGACCGGAAGAAGGGTTGGGTTCAAACCTGCAGGAGGAATCGTTACAACTGCAGAAGCTCTTGAATACCATTCCATTGTTAAGGATATTTTGGGTGAGCAATGGTTGACGCCTGCCCTGTTTCGTATTGGGGCCAGCCGTCTTGCCAATAATTTGTTAAAAGATATATTGTCACAAGACGTTGCGTATTTTTAGTTTTTATATATCTTTGCAATCCCTTTGAAAAACTATTTGCATAACATATGCAGGTTTACCCGCCCGGATGGCGGAATTGGTAGACGCACTAGTTTCAGGGACTAGCGAGGGCAACCTTGTGCAGGTTCGAGTCCTGTTCCGGGCACAATAACGCAGAATTAATTTTCTGCGTTATTTTTTTTTGATCTATATTTGTTATTTTGCTCCTGTAAATAATGAGAAAATTCTTCATACCCCTTATATTGCTGTTCATTCTGGCCGGATGTAATACCAATCCTCCCATACACCCGTCGTTGCTTCCATCGGTGGACAGTTTGATGAATTCCAGGCCCGATAGTGCTTACAATGTGCTGAATGCCATTCCGGAAGGATCTGTAAGGACACGACGTGACAAGGCTTATTACGCGTTATTGCTGACGCAGGCACGGCATAAAAACTACATTCCTTTACGCAATGATTCCCTTATTGATATTGCCGTTAATTATTACAGAGGCAGCCGGAATCATGAGAAATATGCGAAATCTTTGTTATACAAGGGGATTTGTGTAGAAGAAATGAATGATCCCCAGAAGGCCATAGAGATTTATGCCGAGGCGGAAAAAATTGCCCTGCAAACTAAGGATTACCTTACTACCGGGTTGATTAATTCAAGAATGGCTATTCTTTATAACGGAATGTATATAGAGAATCAGGAGGATATTGAAAGGTATAAAAGAGCAATACAATTTTTTCGATTAGCAGGACATAAGAGAAATGAGTATTCAGTTGCAAGTCTGATTGGACAAACATACCGTTCTACAGCTCAGTTGGATAGTGCATTTCATTATTTAAACCTAGCCTTGGATCTGGCCCGGGAAATAGAAGACAGCGTGGCTTTGTTCCACAATTATTCGTTATTGGCCAGTACTTACTTGATAGATGAAGATTATCCGCATGCACGGGATATTGCATTGTATGTAGTTGAAAATCACGGAAGTGTTGTTATTTCAAATGAAACGTATCATTGCCTGAGCCGTGCATATGCCCGTATGGGGAAAGCGGATTCTGCGCGGATATATTATGAAATGGTTAGCGGGGACGAAACGTCAAGTTCTGATCATCGCAATTTGCTTACATTTGTTGACATCTTAAAAGCAGAAAATAATTATAAGGAAGCGTTAAAATACGAGGAATTATCCCGTAGCCTGGCGGATTCCATAATAGACGAATCACGTCGCATGGACCTGTACGAGATCGAGCAACGTTACAACAACCAGCGTTTGGAAAACATCAACCAGCGTTTGGAATACCGCACCCGGATGAACCATTACATGATCGTGTTGATCAGCCTGATAGCCGTGATAGTGACCATTGTCTTCTGTGTGATCATAGACCGTAAGCACCAGGATATCAACGAGAAGATTTCCTTTATTGAACAGTTGAAAACGGAGTCCGCCCTGTACAACAATACCTTGTTGGAAAAACTGGACAAACAAAACATGGTGGAAACGCAGCTAAAAGAAGTGCTTGAAAAAAGGATCCAGACCATCCGGGAGCTCATAGATCTTTCTTACCGTTACGGGGGTGTCCCGGATGCGTTTGTCAAGCAATTCAACAAGACCATGAACATCAACCGGCTTAGCGAAGGCGCGCTGGATGATTTGAGCGAGGTCGTGAACGCAAAATACGATGGGGTGATAGATCACCTGACGGAAAAACACCCAGACCTGAACAACGACGACATCAATCTGATATGCCTGCTTTGCTGCGGTTTTTCAGCCACGGAAATGAGTGTTTTTTACAATCACGGGAACGGGAAATCCATATATTCCCGCAAAAGAAGGTTGGCTTTGAAATTGGGACTGGACGAATCGTTGGATGAATATGTAGCAGAAAGCTTACAATATTGCCATTTGCAAAAAGAGGGCTATCTTACAGAAAATCAATAAGTTAACGTAACACATTGAAAATTAAATAATTACGGAGTCGTTGGTTCTGCTGACTTTTTTATTTTGTTTTACATTGATTATCAGTAAGTTATAAAAGTGTTGCTGACCATATTTTGAGGTTTTTTAGTAGTCTTTTTCTTTAAAACCTGTTATCTTTGTAATGATTCAAAACATGCAGCTATGAGGACTCAACATTTTTTATTTTTTACATTAGTTCTATTTTTATGTTTTCCTTTGACAATGATTGCTCAAAACCATAGCATCATTGTGGATATGAATGAAAAGGGTCCGACTACTCCTATCCCCAGAGGTCTAGTCCGATTTTCCACAACGGCGGATGAAAGTACAGCCGTTCGCTGTGCAGATGCTCCTGCCGTATGGATAGATCTGGAAGAAAAAGAAATGAGCTTACGTTATTTCAACCCTGAAGTAAGTTGCCGGCTGATAGTGATCAATGACAACGGATCGTTCCAGATCAGTGAAGCAGTCAGTACCGATGGTGTAGTAAATGTGTACCGGTTGACAGATATGGAAAAACCGGGCCTCTACACGGTTATTGTAGAAACTCCCGAAAAATCATACCAGGGATCCTTCATTTACAAGAAACCGACCGAGGACACACTTTAATCTTTTATAGTTCTTCATTACATTTTCATTCCGGCATATAAATATACCGAACAGCTATAACTATGCATTATCCGATCCAATGAAACATACACCCGAAACATACTGGTTCTCTTTAAAGCCCTACGTTTATCCCGTTGTGAAGGATACCAATGTGTTGTTGCTCAATACACGGGATATGAATGCCATCATTTCCAACAGCGATCCGGTAATAGCAGGGTTTATCAACGAATTGCTTGTACCTGCTGCTTTCGGTGTAGTGGAACTTTCTCAGGATTCAGATAACTTTCAAAAACAGAAAACCTTTATTGATAAAGTCTGTGATCATCAGATGGGGACAATGACCCGTGTGGAGAAAGGAATGAAAAGACCCGTTGTGATGACACCGTACCATTTCCGGATGCATTCGGTCACAAAAGGTGAGATCCGAAAATCAGGCAACAACATAACACTGTTCATTGACAACGAATGTTCCCGCGATTGTACCTTGTGTCCGGTGTATTTCCGGCAGTTTAAGTGTTGCAACAAACATGGAGATACAAGTTTTATGGACACCCGGCTGATACGTGACATACTGGAAGATGTTTCAAATTACGATTCCTTTATTATCAATGTCTGCGGGGGTGACATCACACTCCATCCTGATATTGAAGATATAGTTACCATGCTAAATGCTTCTCCTGTAAAAACCAGGTATCACATTTATTATAAAAATTGTGACAGCGATACAAAAAAAATAATGGATCCAAAAGATACTGTTGTGATTGTTGACTTTCCCCTGGACCGGAAAATGCATATTGATCCACGTGACGGCTATACGTTCAATTTTGTGATAAAAAACGGGGAAGAACTGGATGCGTGCCACCAATTGGTAAAGAAGTTAAGTGTTGAGTCTTTTTACATATCGGTAGTGGATACCGGAGATGATCAAGGTTTTTTAAAAGAAAACGTGTTTTTGTTACAGGACGGACTTGCCTGCGGAGCAGCTGCCATCCCGTATGAAGAACGTATACGTATAGTCAATAACCATTACTTCTACCGTACTTTTATGCTGCCAAACGGGGATGTTTGCGGATCTCCTGAAGATGTGCCGGTAGCTAATATGTACCGGAATCCAATGACTTTTGTCAAGGATTCCATCAATGATTATCATGCTTCACTATGGGACAAATCCAGGGACAACGGTATTTGTTTTAATTGTATTTTTCATTATATTTGTCCATTGCTGTCCCGTTACGATTTCCCGGAGCCTTTTTTTGAGTTAAAAATCGAAAACCATGGTACGTAGATTCATTGTTATCCTGCTTCTGTCTCTTTCCACGACAGTTATCTATGGTCAGAATAAAGTATCCTTAACAGGTCATATTACGGCCGAGATCATTGAAGGTGTAGCCATTACTCCAAATATGGAGAATGATGTAGAACTGAATGATCAAAGTACTACCATAAATCTGGGCGAGATCAGCCTGGCTTCAGACCAGGACATAGCCTGTAACGTAATCCTGAATTCGGGGGATCTGGAAAATGCCGCTTTCGAGTCCTTTACAGATGAAGAAGAGGATAGTATAAAAATACTGAGATTTTCAGCTAGCGCCAAAAATCTCAGAGAACAGAAAAACGGTATATATAAAGGATCTTACTCGGTTATGCTGATGTATGAATGATTCGGTAATCAATTCATATTTTTCATCAATCCTTTCAGATCGTCAGGAGTCATTTCCCCGGTAAGACAGATGATATTTAATTCATCTTTTTCCCGGGCACAAATGTAAATGTCAGAAATGAGTGTGTCCTTTTTCTGTAAGTATATTACCACTTTTTCCGTGGTTTCTTCCACTTCCATCAGAACTTCAAACTGTCCGTTCCTGATCAGATCACCAAAATCTTTTTCCATTTCTGCGATATACTTCTGATTGTCGGTTGATAGTATATACAGTCCTTTTAAATTTTTAATGATACCTGAGATATCCACATCTTCGGAAACATTCAGCTGAACATCATCTCCCATCAGGGAGAACATGGAAGGAGATATGTAGACTTTGGTCATGCCTTCGTAAGCGGAATATTTATTATAAAACCTGCTTTGACCAAAAACCGGGACTACAAATAATGCAGCCAGGATGATAAGTAATGTCTTTTTCATTTTTTATTGATTTCTATAAATTTATTCAAAGTATTATTAGAAGATATTTCGGAATGTGTCTGTTCCACTTTATCGATGCCTTTATTCATCAGAGACGAAACGTATTGCAGTACTCTTTCGGTCTCGTCGTATGCCTCATCCACATTGGTGTAGGTGTCTGCCAATTGTACGGCGGGTTCCCTCACAGGTACAAAAACAGCCAGGGTAAGAAGCAATACAACAGAGGCAGCAACGGCTATTGTTTTCCACATAGCGCGACGGGGTTTCAATTGGATCATTACAGGTTCTGTCTGCTCCTTCTTTCCTGCATCTTCCTGTGCAGCCAGTCTGTCAATGGTAGCTGATATTTTTGCTTCCAGATCTTCGGGCACTTCCACCCGGTCGTAATGCTGATCCATGATTTTTTTTATATTATTGATATCCATGGCGGTTTATTTTTTCGTATTGCTGCCTGATGTTTTTTTGGGCTCTTGTTAAATGCACCCTGATGTTTACCGGGTTTAAACCGGTTATTTGTTCAATTTCTTTCAGGGTAAATTCGCTAAAGTGTCTCAGTCTGAAAATTTCGCGTTGTTTTTCCGGGAGTTTGTCCACCAGGCTGATCACTAACTTTAATTCATCCTTTTGATCCATTTGACCTGCTGTGTCTACCAATTCTGATTTCAGGGTTTCGACAGCATCTCTTTGGGATGTTCTTCTTGCCGGTGAGCGGAGCCTGTCCAGGCAAAGATTTCGGATCATTGTGGTGGCATAAGCCTGCGGGTTGTCAATTCCTGTTAGTTTTTCCCGGATATTCCACAGTTTCACATATACATCCTGCACGGTATCTTCGGCTTCAGCCTGGTTGTTTAGCAATCTGTAGGCTGTTATGTACAACTGCCTGTGACAGGGCAGGAAAGTATCCTTGAAAGACTGGGCATCAAACATTTTTATCTTCTGCGACTAATTCCTGGAACGTTTCTGATGATAATTTTTCGTTGGCAAATTTAGTACTATCTGCAATACTGTAGTTTTTTGTAAAGGCCATTACCAAAAGGGCTATGGTTATTCCCACTACTACTATCACCGGATAAATACCTCTTTTAATACAGTGAATTGTTTTCATTTTATTTAATAGCGTTATTTGTGTTCTGGGCAATAAGTTCTTCCATATGAACCAGATCTATCTTTCCGTTGATCTGGATAAGCGAAGCATCATCTCCGGTTATGATTACAACAAACCGTTCAATGGTTTCATCGCTGATTTGAGCCAGGACCCTTACATTCTCTGATTGTTCAGATACTTCGGCAAGAAGCTCCAGGTCTTTATCGTTGAAATGTTCTACCTGTTTGCTGAAAGCATCTTTGATTTCCTGGTCACAGTTTTCGAGGGACAGAACGGATACGGACCTGATCCCGCGAATGAATTCAGATTCTTCATCGTCTGCACACATTTTTGCGATTTGCATCATCAGACCCCCAACGTGTATGTGTTCTGCTTTAGGTTGGGAGGCAAATTGCAGGACGATATCCTTCAGTTGGTTCTGAGCATAAGACATTGTCAGATTGCCGACTAAAAGGAGTACTGTAAAAAGTGTTTTTTTCATGGTTGTTAATTATTAATAGTTTGTGTTTGCGGTTCTGTTATATTGACGTAATACCTGAATAAATGTTACACCTCTCATAAGAATATTTAACTTTGCGTTATGAAAATTCTTGTTTTGGGGTCCGGTGGCAGGGAGCACGCACTTGCCTGGAAATTGGTACAGTCACCTTTGGTTGAGGAGCTTTTTGTGGCACCGGGCAATCCGGGAACTGCTGCTCTCACTTTAACAAACGGAAAGTATGTAGCTAATGTTGCATTATCGACCACAAATTTTTCTGCCGTACGTACTGCCTTGTTACAATACCATATAGATATGCTTGTGGTGGGGCCGGAAGAACCCCTGGTAAAAGGGATAAAGGATTTTTGCCTGGAGGATCCCTCCTTGTCACATGTCTTGGTCGTTGGCCCCGGGAGCGATGGCGCCAGGCTGGAAGGCAGTAAGGATTACGCCAAAGGATTTATGTCTGCCTACAACATTCCTACCGCCCGTTACCAAACCTTTGATGCGGATCATTACCGGGAAGCGTGCCTTTTTTTGGAAACCATGCATTCTCCGTATGTTCTGAAAGCCGATGGATTGGCAGCAGGCAAAGGCGTATTAATAGAATCGGATCTGCAGCAGGCCTGCCAACACCTGAAAGAGATCCTGGACGGAAAATTCGGGGCAGCCGGCAATAAAGTGGTTTTGGAAGAATTCCTGGAGGGCATTGAAGTGTCTGTTTTTGTTCTCACCGATGGCATACATTATAAGATCCTTCCCGAGGCAAAGGACTACAAAAGAATAGGCGAGCAAGACAGCGGCCTGAATACCGGCGGAATGGGAGCAGTATCTCCCGTGCCTTTTGCCGGAGCAGATTTTATGAAAAAAGTGGAAGAACGGATCGTACGGCCGACCTTATCCGGATTGCAAAAAGAAGGTTGCGATTACCGGGGTTTTATATTTTTTGGCCTGATGAATTGCGCAGGTAATCCGTACCTTATAGAATACAACGTCAGAATGGGTGATCCCGAAACAGAATCAGTAGTAATGCGCCTGCAAGGTGACTTGGCTGCGGCCTGTGCCGCATTGAAAAACAGGTCCCTGGACAAGACGGATCTTACGGTGAACAGTAAACATAGTGTGACCGTAGTAACCGTATCGGGAGGATATCCGGAGTCGTATGAAAAAGGATATGAAATAGAGGGACTGGACCGGGTGAAGAATGCAACGGTCTTCCATATGGGAACTACAGGGGAGCAACAGATAAAAACAGCCGGAGGACGCGTTTTGGCTATATCGGCAATAGCATCTACAGCTGAAAAAGCCCGGGAAAAAGCTTACGGGGAACTGTCTGGTATTTCTTTCAGGGATATGTATTACCGTAAAGACATAGGGGATGATATTATGAATATGCAAACACTGTAATATGATCGAATATATCAAACGCAGTCTTACCGGAGCATTCCTGTTGTCCTTTTTATTGATGGCGTTATTTCGCGTGTTTTATTGTGTGGTTGCAGAGGACTCCTGCCTTTGGTACCTGCATTTGTCAGAAACGTTTTTCATTATTGGTACCGGTGTGTTGCTTTCTTTTCTTAATGACCGCTACGGCCTTCTGCCGGAACGGACACTCTGGATCCTGGTTTGTTATGTATGGATGGTATCCTGTTTCCCGCAAACGTATCAAAACCCACGACTGTTTGCAGCATCTCTGTTTGTCGCAGCGGCAGTTTATGCATTGGTATATGCGGCCTTTGTTTCCGGAACAAGATCCGGTCCTTTCCTGTGCGCTTTTTTCATAACCTGTGCCGGAATACTGTACACTCCCGCGTTATTTCTCCTGATACCATTTATTATCAGTTTTGTACGGATGGTTAAATTATCAGGTAAAGATGTGGTGGCTTTCTTAGGCGGAATAATCGTTCCTGTCTTTTTAGTTACAGCTGTCCTGTGGTTCCTCAATAAAGACATCCAGGAGTATTGGACGCTCACCTTCGCATTTTTCAAGGGCCCGGATCCTTCAACAGCCTTCACTTCCTTTACCATTTCCCGCATAGTACTTGTATCCCTGATATCCCTGTTGGTTATTCTTTCCCTGTTTATCCGGTTGGTACACCGCGATACTACCACCACGGTTACAATATCCCGTTTTTACGGATCCATGTTCTGGATAATCTTTTTTGCGGCTTTGGTGATGGTATTTTATCCTGTTTATGCCAAAGGAATGTTGCCTTTGGTTATGATCCCCGCCTCTTTGTTGATCACTTCCCTTTTCTCGGAAAGACGTCTTTTCGCTTCCAGGGTCTGGTTGGCTTTATTTCTGTTGGCCGGACTGGCCCACTATATCTTTGTGTTCTTCCCCGTTGATACTGTCTAACGGAATACCCTTGTATTCTCCTGTAAGGGTGTTCAGGAAAGTAACTATGGCCCGGATCTGTTTCCGGGATAATTTTTTATCCCGTTGATAATAAGCCATCTTTGCCACAGCATCTTCCAACTTACTTGCCGAGGCATCGTGAAAATACGGTTGTGTAAGTGCAATATTTCTCAGGCCGGGAACTTTAAAACGGTGCATATCAGAAGATTTGGATGTTACCGAATAACGGCCCATATCTTCCAGCATAATTTGCCGGATATCCGGAAAATAATTGTTGGCTACTCCCATAAATTCAAAAGACGTACCTCCCATAGCCGTGCCATTATGACAAGTGGCACATCCGAATTTTTTAAACAACCGGTATCCTTCCCGGGCCTGCCGGTCTATGGCCTCGGCATCACCTTTCAGGTACCTGTCAAAGGGTGAGTCCGGAGTGATCAAGGTCTTGTGAAACTCGGCAAGGGCATGGGTGATGGTGCTGTCTGAAAAACCTTCAGGGTAAGCTTCAAGGAAACGCTCAGTCAGCGAGGAATCTTCAGATAAAATGTCCAGGATACGATCCAGGCTGTCGTTGCCCATCTTTACCGGATCAAGCAAGGCCTGGTATGCCTGTTGCTGCAGCGAAGAGGCATTTCCGTTCCAAAAATAGAAAGAATGAAAGACGGTATTGAAAACGGACAAACAGGTGGAAGTTCCGGGTTGGTTATATACACCTATAGAAAAATCCAGGTTATCTACACCGGCAGTTTTCAGGTTGTGACAGGTGGCACAGGTTATGGTGTTGTCAACAGAAAGCCGTGAATCGTGAAAAAGCAGTTCACCCAGTGTTGCTTGATCCGAATTATATGGAACGAAACCGGGAACAGGATGTACCGGTTCAAAGGGATTTTTTTCAGATGGTATCGGTTGGGTATAATAGGTAAAGAGCTGATCGTATATCCAGTCCAGGAAAATTTCTTGTTTATCCTTTGTCATGTAAGATTTCCAGTGTATTACATAAAAACTCAAAGGAGGCATACTTTGTTGGGAAACGGCTTTTTGCAATTTCACCAAAGAAGTTTCATCGTAAGGTACATTTTCAAGTGAATATGCCAACGTATAGGTTGCATCTGCATAGCGAATCCCTTTTTCGGCATCTCTTCGAATGGCCTGGCCGAAAATTGGCCAGTTAACGTGTTTGCAAAATTCGTGTGGTCCGCCATGACATATGAAACAGCCACCCTGGTCAATGATGACATTAACCCGGTCCATAAGACTCATATCATCAGGAGGAGCCTGGTTGACAATCCGCGATAAGAAAATTCCCGTTCCAATGACAATGATCACGGAGCCGGTGATTTTCCAGAGTATATTCAAAAAACGTTTCATCACCGTTTTATGTTGAGGGCGTAATTATGCATGCTGCCCCGTGCAGAAGGCAGGTATTGCAACCCGTACCAGCAGATCTGCAACGCCAGGAAAGCAACAATCAAAGAAACATATAATTGTTTTTTTGCTTTTGGCCGTATGCTTTTAATATGAAAAGAAAACACATACAATAGCCAGGTTAGGGCAGCCCAGGTTTCTTTCGGGTCCCAGCTCCAGTAATCTCCCCAAGCCTGTTTGGCCCATAAAGCCCCCAGCAACATACCAATTGTAAAGAAAGAAAGTCCGGCACGGCACAGCTTGTCAATGGCATCGAGTACATTCAATGACGGCCGGATCAAACCGGCCAGGGCAAGCAAAAAGGTACACGCCAGCAATGCATAGGAAAACATATAAACGGTAACATGCGGAATGAACCAGATGCTTTGCAGGGCGGGCATCAGGACACGGTTGTGGATCTCGGGCCGCAAAATATTGATCACAAGAAAAACAAGCGCCATAACTGTCGTCAGGGAGAGGACCCATTTGTATTTCCAGCGGATGTAAGTGATCAGGCCTGCCAGGGTCAGGAACAGGGAATACCATAACCGGGTTTCTCCCATGGTGACCAGGGGCGGCCGTTTTAGAGATATCCAGAAAGCGATAATAAAAGAGCTGTAAATGATAATTCCTGTGGAATAAACGATCAAGGACCAAAGAGAGGCTTTTCTCCGGTCGAAAAATGATGTAACCGATCCGGCGATCCAGAAAAAGGCAGCTGCAACAGCAAAATATATTAAATGATCCCAGGTCATCGGAAAAATGTTTTTAAGGCTCCTGCGAGCAACAACAATATTCCTGCAAATACCAGCCATCGCCAGGGCTGGCGGGTCACCATAACAATACAGTAATCCGTCATATCTCTCTTTGCCGAGTCGTAATCCATCAAATAAACCTGGTGCCCTTTATAATGTACCGGGTGGTTTACCCGAAGCGTTTTAAGGACTGTGTTTTCTCTACCGTCC
>Ga0334900_1001205_pt1 | contig 29736 bp, 28 predicted proteins | sample GraSluR3_MG_2_FD_207231 | JGI IMG/M metagenome (GOLD analysis project Ga0334900, IMG submission 207231) | Sludge microbial communities from methane-producing bioreactor in Wageningen University, Netherlands - Granular Sludge_31_08-R3 | ecosystem: Engineered > Bioreactor > Anaerobic >...
CCATGTCACAGCGGCTTACCCTACGGACAGTGCTGCGGACGCATTAAATGCGACGAAGAGCTCCTGTATGGTCTTTTTTGACGCAGTATAAGCGTATATATCTCTGATTGGGTAAATACGACACAGCGAAGTTTTTTTGTTATTCTGACTGTAATGGTAAAGTATTATAAATGTTTGTATTATAAGGAGTTATAAAATATGATAATTACTCCTGAGTTGGCATATAGATTGCATCTATATTATCAGGAGGCATAAATGGCCCAGAACAGACGATATAACGGCACACGAAACTCATACGACGACGAAAATGTCCTTTCCATGTACCTGAAGGAGATCAACCAGATCCCCCTTCTGACCCGCGAAGAGGAGGACAAGTACGCCAGAGCAGCCGCCAAGGACGACCAGTATGCCAAGGATATGCTCGTCAAATCGAATCTGCGCTTTGTGGTCAACGTCGCCAAGAAATACCAGAATCAGGGACTGCCCCTGACGGACCTGATAAGCGAAGGCAATATCGGTCTTATGAACGCCATAGAGCGTTTTGATGTGGAAAAGGGATACCACTTTATCTCCTATGCTGTCTGGTGGATCCGGCAGGCAATTCTGAAAGCTATCTGTGAAAAATCCAGGATGATCAGGCTTCCCCTGAATCGTGCGAATGAACTGGTACAGATAGAGAAAGCCAGGAAGGAGCTGCAGTCAGGCAAAGCCGAGGATCCTGAACTCAAGGAGATCGCCAGAGCAGTGAATATGGATGAATCCCACGTCCTTGATCTGATCAATATCGCCAGAGACCTGGTGTCCCTTGAAACCCCGGTGTACAACGAAAAGGATTCCTCTCAGCTGGGTGATTTCATTGAAGATTCCGGCTACGAGCATCCCGAGGATGCTGCCATTGAGCATTCCCTTATCGAGGATATCAATGAGGTGCTGAACACCCTTACGGATAAGGAGTCGGAGATAATTCAGTACCGCTTCGGACTGAACGGTTACAGCCCCCTTTCCTTAAAGGAGATCGGGGATAAGTACAACCTGACAAAGGAGCGCATCCGGCAGATAGAAAAAAAGGCCATCAAGCGGCTTCAGCACCCCTCCCGGAGTCAGTATCTCGAGGCCTATACGGCCTGATCTGTCCCACGGGTTGAATATAATGCCCCCAATTATCACATATGTGGTATCGGGGGCTTTTTTTTATTTCGCATTTCCTATATAGTTCGGAACTGGTAAGACCAATTATTTCGAGAATTCTGGCCGCTGGAAAAACAGTGGTAACATATATGGAGGATGAAAGCATCTATGGAGAAATTCGTCTATTTCTTCGGTAACGGCAGAGCCGACGGAAACGCCGGCATGAAGGAGCTTCTTGGAGGAAAAGGAGCGAATCTTGCTGAAATGACTAACCTCGGGATCCCTGTGCCCCCGGGGTTTACGCTCTCTACTGCGGTGTGCAGGGCCTATTATGAGAATAATCGGGACTATCCGGCGGGGGTATTGGATCAGGTTGATGAAAATCTGGACAAGCTCGAGCGGCTGATGGGGAAAAAACTGGGAGATCCGAAGGATCCCCTGCTGGTTTCCGTACGGTCCGGAGCCGCGGTGTCCATGCCCGGCATGATGGATACCATTCTGAATCTCGGTATGAACGATCAGGCCGTACAGGGACTAAGCTCTCAAACCGGCAATCCCCGTTTTGCCTGGGACGCCTACCGGCGCTTTATTCAGATGTTTGCCAACGTGGCCATGGGAATGGATATAAATGTTTTCGAGGAAATCCTGGCAAAAATGAAAAAGAGCAAGGGTGTCGAGCTTGATACCCGGCTCGATGCCGGAGACCTCGAGAAACTCGTCGGGCTGTATAAACAGGCGTATAAAAAACACAAAAAAGAGGAGTTCCCCCAGGATCCCAAAATGCAGCTCAAGGCAGCCATTGATGCAGTCTTTGGTTCCTGGAACAATCCTCAAGCCATTAAATATCGTAAAATTAATTCCATCGACGGTCTTCTGGGCACCGCAGTCAATGTTCAGACCATGGTCTTTGGCAATTTTGGAGATACCTCCGGTACCGGAGTCTGCTTTTCCCGGGACCCTTCCACCGGAAAAAACGTATTTTACGGCGAGTATCTGATGAACGCTCAGGGCGAGGATGTGGTCGCCGGAATCCGTACCCCCGAGCCCATCTCCACATTGAAGAAAACGAATCCCGATGCCTACCAGAAGCTTGTAGCCCTGAAGGACCGGCTGGAACAGCACTATCGCGACATGCAGGATATGGAGTTTACCCTCCAGGAAGGGGATCTCTATATTCTTCAGACCCGAAACGCCAAAAGAACCGGCGCGGCGGCGGTAAAATGCGCCGTTGACATGGTAGACGAGAAGCTCATCGATGAGGAGACTGCGGTAAGCCGGGTAAGTCCTGCCCAGCTTGACCAGCTTTTCCATCCCAATATCGATCCCAAGCAGAAACAGGTAATGGAGCTGATAGCCACGGGACTGAACGCTTCTCCCGGAGCAGCCACCGGGCAGGTTGTCTTTTCCGCTGAAGAAGCCGAACGCTGGGTAGCCGTCGGACAGAAGGTGCTGCTGGTACGGAAAGAGACCAGCCCCGAGGACATCGGCGGAATGCATGCCGCCGAAGGTGTTCTTACCTCCACCGGCGGAATGACCTCCCATGCGGCGGTTGTTGCCCGGGGTATGGGAACTCCCTGTGTCGCAGGCTGCAAGGATGTTGTCATTACCGGTAAAAGCTTTACCGTAAAGGGGAAAAAATACAAGGAAGGCGACTGGATAACCATTAACGGAACAACGGGAAATGTCTATTCCGGAAAGGCTGTGCTTTCGGTTCCCAAAATGACCCAGGACCTTACCCGCTTTTTAAGCTGGACCGACACAATCCGCAAGGCTGCTGAACGTCCTGGTCTCAAGGAAAAAGGCATCGCTATCCGGACAAACGCGGACCAGCCTAACGATGCCAAGGTTGCCCGCGCCTTTGGAGCCGAAGGTATCGGCCTCTGCCGAACGGAGCACATGTTTTTTGACGATGGTAAACTGGAGATTTTCCAGGAGATGATTGTTTCCGACACTCTGGAAGACAGAAAAGCGGCCCTGAAAAAACTGCTTCCTCTGCAGAAGAAAGACTTTACCGGTATTTTCAAGGCAATGGATGGTCTGCCCGTTACCATTCGGCTCCTTGATCCGCCCCTTCACGAGTTTGTTCCCTCCACGGTCAAGGACATCAAGACTATTTCTGAAGAACTGGGAATCAAGCCCGCGAAACTCAGGGAGAAAATTGCAAATTTAAAGGAAGCGAATCCCATGCTCGGTCACCGGGGATGCCGCCTTGGAATCACCTATCCCGAAATCTACGAAATGCAGGTCGAGGCAATAACCCTGGCTGCCTGTGATGTAGTGAAGTCCGGTGGAAAGATCTTCCCGGAGATAATGATTCCGCTGGTTGGGACCCGGGAAGAGACCCAGATTATGCACGACCGGATTGAAGCCGTGGTACAGGATGTTCTGACCCGACGAAAGATGCGGATAGACTACTCCATTGGAACCATGATAGAGATTCCCCGGGCTGCGATGACCGCCGATGAGGTAGCGGAGCACGCTGATTTCTTCTCCTTCGGGACCAACGACCTGACCCAGATGACCTACGGCTTCTCCCGGGACGACGCGGGAAGCTTTATTCCCCTCTACCTGGAACAGAATATTATGCACCACGACCCCTTCTCCAGCATCGATATTTCCGGCGTCGGAAGGCTCGTGGCTACAGCAGTCGAGCTTGGTCGCAAGACAAAACCGGATATGAAGATGGGAGTCTGCGGTGAGCATGGCGGAGATCCCCGGTCCATCGAGTTTTTCTATAAAACCGGCCTGAACTACGTTTCCTGCTCTCCCTTCCGGGTTCCGGTGGCACGGCTCGCAGCAGCACAGGCGGCAATCGCAGCCAGAAACTGATTTTTTATATGCCGACAGTTTTCGATGTGTACAAGATTCTGTCAGCTGCTTACGGATACCAGGGGTGGTGGCCCCTGGTATCAAAACGCGGCAGTCCCGGTTTTGACGGCCGGGGCTACCGCCTCTATCCTGCACCCCATTCCCTTTCCATCGCAGAGCGTGTCGAGATTACCCTGGGCGCAGTTCTTACCCAGAACACCAGCTGGAAGAACGTGGAAAAGGCCCTGGATAATCTGCTTGACGCAGGAGCCCTGTCGGCAGCGGATATCGCAGACATCCCGGTGGAAGAACTGCAGGCACTGATTCGGCCAAGCGGTTATTTCCGGCAGAAAGCCGGGCGTCTCAAGGAGCTTATTCCCCTCATCTTTGGAAAAACAGGCAATGGCGGCGACTGTTCGCCCGACAGGGATTTTCTGCTGTCCTTACGAGGAATAGGGCCGGAGACGGCTGATTCCATACTCCTCTACGCATATAATCGGGCCACGTTTATAGCTGACCTGTATACCCGTCGTTTCCATGCACGTCTTGCGGGAGATAAAAAAATAGATAAATATGAAAGTGTGAAATCCATTTTTGAAAATGGCCTTCCCGGGGATGCGGAACTCTATGGGGAATACCACGCCCTTATTGTGAAGCATGGAAAGGAGCACTGCAGCGCCCGCCCTGTCTGCCGGGGCTGCCCCTGCTTTTCGTTTTGTCGCGGCCGCAGGGAGGGTTGAATACAGTGCTTGCCAGGCGGCCCCGCACTAAACCTGTTTTGCTGACTCTGCTTCTTGTTTTGGGCCTCTATCTGTATTCGATCGATAATGAAATCTCTGAACTCTCGCTTCTTTTCAGACTGCCTACGGGGGGAAAACTCAAGGGCAGGCCCATGGAAGACGTCGATGGAATGTTCCTCGCCGCTTCGGAAGATCGATATCTGTACAGGATGGATAGGCAGGGGCAGATACTGTCTCGCACGAACCTGCCGGGGGTGCCTTCGGGGTTTAACGCCCTTGGAGTCGACAATACCGTCTATATTGCCTTCCGAAGTTCCGTTGCAGCAATAAACCCCGCCGGTGGACTCCTGTGGCGACACACTCTTCCGGAGCCCCTTTTATCTGATCCGGTTATTAGCGCCGACGGCAGGATCTTCCTGGTTGACGGATCCGGGGCTCTGACGGCTCTGGACCATCGAGGAGAAGTCCTGTGGCGGGAGAACCTGAACGGCGGAGCAGGAGGACAGGCCATAATCGATTCGAGAGGGGTACTGATTGTTCCGGATGGTCACGGCTTCCTGAATGCCTGGCTCCCCTGGGGGCGTTTTCTCTGGCGTTTCCGCCTGGCCGGAATGCAGACGGCAATCCTCGCTGCGGATACGGCTATCTACGCCGCCAGTGACGAGGGAACGCTGGCCAAAGTGTCTCTTCTGGGAACACTGCTCTGGAGCAGGCGGCTGGAAACCCGGGCTCTCTTTCTTTCCGAAAATGCCGGAGGAATCGCGGTCCTTGATGCCTCGGGAAAACTGAGCCTACTCAATCGTGACGGAGAGTTTTCTGCGGACCCGGTTTATGCCCTGTCCAGGCCTGTGGGTCTTTTTTCCATGAAAGACGGTCTGCTTGCCGTCGGCGGCGGAGGGGGGGTAAAAATCTTTTCCCGGGAGGGGCAGATGACTGGCACCGGCAGCATCCCTGCCAGTGTGGTAGCAGCAGGTCTCGCCTCCGCCGGCGGGCTCATTGCAGGCGGTGAAGACTGGAACATCTATACCCTTGCAACAGAAGCCCGGGACAATCAGGGGTGGAGCGGACCTGGTGCTGAAACAGGAAATCGCTGGAACAGGCGCTACACAGGAGGATCACGGCCGGCAGAAATTTGGAAAACAGATCCGGACTATCTGCTCCTCTCTGCCCTGATGGCTTCTGGAGGACGAGAGGGTCGTGAGATGGCAATTGGGATTATCCAGGAGGTTCTGAACAAAAGTCGGCCTGGTGACCGTCGGTATCCTCCCTACTACGGGATTTTTGCCCGGGATATTGCCGGGGAAGCTTTCGAGAGGCCCCTCCTCCAGGGAGGACGGGTAGTTAACGACTACCCGGATCTGCGAAGAGCGGCGCTGGAACTTCTCTCCCGGGAAGCTGCCTATGCCTCATTGGAAACGCTGAGAATAGCCGCAGCGCAGGAGTGGTTTTCGGACAACAGAACGATAGCCGTACAGGGTCTCGGACGTATCGGGAGCGATCCCGACGGTAACTCATCAAGGACAATCGCCCGCATACTTCTTGCAGAAAACACCATCGAAACAAAGCCTGTCCTTACGGCAACTGCCATGGAAGCTCTGCACAGGATTCTTCTGTATAATGGAACTGCCCCTGACCGTTCTCTCTATGAATGTGCCATAGAGGTGTACCGGCGATCCCGGGACAGGGCGAGTCGTGAACAGGCACTGAAAATTCTCCGCTTCGGGACCTGAAGAATAAGAGAAATGGGCTGTCAAAACAGTCCCTGTGGCTTATACTGAAAATGTGTGGAGGTTGCTATGAAAGGTCTTTTCCGGATACTGCTTATTCTGCTGCTGGTTCCGACCCTGTTGGCTCAGGATCTGGCGGAAACCGAATTAAAAAGCATTGATATCGGGACTGTCGAGTTTGTAAACTACGAAGGTCCCCACGAGAGGATCGATACCCTGGCCCAGATTCTGGGAATCGGCCGCTCTCTGGCGGCCGGGCTTGAAGAAGGCGGCGAAGGATTTCTTTTTGACGGAAAATACCGGATACGGCGCATTTTCGATGCCGATGCCGCACTCCTGAGCGCAGATGTTTTTATTCTGGAGCCGGAAGCCAGGGTGGACCATGTCCGCAACCTGCGGAGAATTCTTGCCGCATATCTTTCAGAAGCTTTTGATTACAGTTTTTCCGATGCAGAGACCCTTGCCGAGTTCGCAACCTACTACAACGCTGTCTACCGGGGAGATATGGAGTACATCGGTAATAAGTATCAGCACCGGGTGGTGGAGTCCCTTGACCCGGAAAAGGCAGGCCTCGCGACGGTCTATTCCCAGTGGCCCGGGAACACCCAGATGCTTCTTCCCTTACGGGTTCTTCCCTTAAGCGGCGGGATCGGCGCTGTTGATGCGGATATCCTCAGCGAGGACGAGGTAATTGCCAAACTTCAGGAGGATGAGGACAAGGGTATTCCGGAACGAAAGGAGATGACTGAACTCAGGGAAAGGGAGATTGAAGCCGACGAGGAGCGTATAGACGATGCGAAAGCAGAGATAGCGGAAGAGGAGGCTGCAATCAGCGCAGAGGAGCAGCAGCTCGAAGCTGTTCGGGAGGATCTTGATCGCCGCAGGGATGAGGCTGCTGCTATTGAGGACGGTGAAGAACGTGCCGCAGAAGAAGAAGCCATCGCTGCTGCCGAGGAGGATCTCAGGGAGCGGGAAGAAGCCCTCGAGGGGCGGCAGGAAGCCGTGGAAGAGCAAAAAGAAGAGGTCGCCAGAGCAGAACAGGATGTTCAGGAGCGGGTGGACCGCATCCGGGAAGAACGTGAAAGGATCGCCTCTGATGAGAGGGGTATCCTTGAAGAGCAGAAGGAAACGACACCTCCGGAAGTGCCATTCCTGTACATTGTGGAAGGCCGGGAGAACTTTAGAATGCTTGTTTCCGCATTATCAGGTTCCGGAGAGATTCGCAGGCGTTCGGCCATCAACACAATTCGTTCCCGGGACCTTCTTATTCTCGGCGATTCCTACCTCGTTGTAGCCGGCGAGACCGGCGGGAACAGGGCTGTTCGGCTGGTCAGCATTGATCCGGAGAGCTTTGAGATGAAAAACCAGGGCGATACGGACATGTATCCAATGAGTTTTCTCCTCCTTGACAGAAGGAATATATACGGTATCGCCGAGAGTAACGGCTACCGGCTGGCCCGGTTCAATACGGATCTCGATCTGCAGGCCCTCTCGGATGAGACTGTCAATCCGGATACCTGGATTACTATACGGGACGGAGGCATCTATGTTCAGAGCGGTGGAAGGCTCCTTGTACTGGACCCGGACTCTCTGCAGGCGGTTTCTCAATAGAGATTTTTCATAAAACCAGGTATTAATTGTAACAGGAGGCGCATGTGTCTGTATTTTCTGGACGCAGCTTGACAGTGGTCGAGGATTTCTCAATCGACGAGCAGCTATACATGTACGAAAAAACCCGGGAGCTCAAGGAACGCATACGCTCCGGCGGGGATGTGTCGGCTTTTAAGATCGGTGACAGCCGCCTGGGGGTATACCTTGTATTCCTGGAGGACAGCACCCGGACACGTGAGTCCTTTGCCAACGCAGCCCAGTTTCATGAGGTCAGGGTAAATCATTTCAACACCGCAACCTCTTCCTTTAACAAGAACGAAAGCATAACCGACACAATGAAGATGCTCTTCGGTTACAGCGACCGGTCCCTTTTTGTCGTCCGTTCCCGGCAGGAGGGACTATGCCGCTGGCTTCATGATGAGCTGGGGGCCTATGCGGAGAGAATTTCCATGCCCAGGCCGGTTTTCATTAACGCCGGTGACGGCAAGCACGAGCATCCCACTCAGGAGTTCCTGGACGAGTTCAGTTTTCTCGAACAGCAGAACTGGAACCGTGATCATCTGCGCATTGTTCTGGTGGGGGACCTTTTTCACGGCAGGACCGTCCATTCCAAGGTCGATGGCTTGAAGATTTTCAAGAACGTGGAGGTTGATCTTATCGCTCCCGAGGAGCTGGCGATGCCTTCCTATTACGTGGACCGGATGAGGGACAATGGATTCCAGGTCAATGAGTACGTCTCCATCGAAGAGTATCTGGCGACCGGGAATCCTGCGAGAATCTGGTATTTTACCCGACCGCAGCTTGAACGGATGGGGGAGGAAATCCGGGAGAAGGCAGCCATGCTGCGCAACGCGATTACCTTTCGCAAGGAATTCATGGGACAGCTCAAGGAAGGGACCCGATTCTATCACCCCCTTCCCCGGCATCGGGAGTATCCGACCATTCCCGGTTTCCTTGATCACACCCCCCTGAATGCCTGGGACGAGCAGTCTACCAACGGCTATTTTACCCGGATTGTGGAGATCGCTCTGCTGGCGGGAAAACTGGGCGACGGCTTTACAGGGTCAGTCCGGGAGTGGGAGGAGCTGTCGGATGAGTTTATCCAGGAAGCTCCGGTGGGCAGCGGCAGGAAACCCGAGTACAAGGTAGGGATAAAGCCGGTAGAGCGGGGGATTGTAATCGACCATATCGGCAGGGGAAGGAATCTGAAGAAGATATGGGACCATATCGACAAGATACGCCGGATCATGGGATTCAATATACGCTCATCCCACGGAGTTTACCATACCAACGACAGCGAAATCTTCAAGGGAATAATCTCTCTTCCGGATGTAATCTCCTTCGATGAAAGTCAGCTCAAGATGCTGGCGGCCATTGCCCCAGGCTGTACCCTCAATATTATCGACGACAGCAAGGTGCAGAAGAAGTACCGCCTCCGTATTCCTCCGAAGGTCTACGGGTTCAAGGAAATCTCCTGCAAGAACGAGAACTGCATCTCCCGGCCGGAGCTGTATGAGAATGTGCAGCCCGAGTTTATCCGCTCAAGGGGTAATCGCTTTGTGTGCCGCTACTGCGACCACAGCCATTCATTCCATGAGATCTGGGATTTTTAACGTCGTCGCTTGAATTTAAAGAGTCGTTTGAAAAACCCGGTTATCGATCGCCACAGCCGGCGAAAGAAACCGGGGTTTCGCAGTTTTGTCAGGCGGGAGTAGCCGTCAGCAAGTTCATCCGGGTTTAAGGGTCGGCGGTGCAGATTTTCATCGATCTCCATTTCGAGTCTGTCCGCATCATTCAGATTATCAACAATTCGTGCCTCTATAGTCTGCCATCCCAGGCGTTTAACAGCCTCAAGACGCCGCTGGCCGGCAATCAGTTCGTATTTGGGTGTAACAAGAATCGGGTTCATCAGGCCGTAATGGCGGATGCTCTCCATAAGCTGGTTAATGTTTCCAAGATTCACCCGAATGCGGTTCTTGACGCTTATGTCTTTAATGTTAATCTGCATATACAGACTCCTCTAATCGAGCAGCGGATTGAAAGACCCCGACGTATCCGGATCCTCAAGCAGAGGTTCATCATCCAGGTCTCCGTCGAAGAAAGGCGGTGTCAGCTCAGGAAAATCACTCTCCGGTACGGAGAAATCCTGTATCAGTACATTGTCCTGAATATGCTTGAGAAGGACTTCGTTTCGCTGTCTCTGAAACTGGTGAATTTCACAGGCCTCCCGGGGCTCCGTTCCGGCAATAAATATCTCCTCAACGGTACCGTCGTCACACTCCTGGGTCGGCAGTTGCCCTGAGACGGAGCAGACCCGAACGGTTACGATACCCGAGTCGGGTTTGAAGAAATCCCTGGGTTCAAGTCCGTTGTGTACCTCTTTCATGAAACGGGCCCATATTGGTCCTGCAGCGGTTGCTCCGGTCAGATAACGGCCAAGACTGTTTCCGGGCATATCAAATCCGAACCAGATTGCAGTCGTCATGTAGGGGGAAAAGCCGACCGTCCAGGCATCTCCCCAGTTCTGGGTGGTTCCGGTTTTTCCCGCCATGGGCATGCCGTCAAAGCCCCCGATATTGCGTCGCCTGTTCGCCAGGGTGCCGTATTCAACGGTACTCTCAAGCAGGTCCACCATAACATAGGCGGCCTGGGGTGAGAGTATCCGGGTATCACGGTTCTTGCGCTGACTGAGGAGCTCCTTCTCGTGCTCCAGGACCATGTTTCCCTGACGGTCCTGGATATAGGTTATCCCGATGGGCTCAACCTCCTTGCCGGCATTGGGGAAGGTCGCAAAGGCCCGCGCCATGTTTATAGGGGCGACAGATATAATTCCCAGGCCCAAAGGATAGCGGCGGGGGAAGATATTCTCGTTGTTGCGCTGATCATACAGACCCAGCAGACGGGCTGACCTTTCGATGGCCGCGTCGAAACCGACACCGTCCAGTACCTGTATGGAGGGGACGTTCATCGAAGTAGCAAGGGCAAAGCGCAGAAGTACGGATCCCTGCCACTCTCCAAGATAATTATTCGGCTGATACGGGGTCCCGTCGGCGTTCCAGAATACAATCGGGCCGTCATACAGACGGGTGGCGGGAGTAAATTTGCCTGATGAAATGGCTGCGGAGTAGTACAGGGGCTTGAAGGACGAGCCGGGCTGAAGCCTGGACTGAACGGCACGGTTCAGCTTGGTAACCTCGAAATCGGATCCCCCCACCATGGAGAGTATGTGTCCCGTTTCATTCTCCAGAGTAATCAGCGCACCCTCTATAATCGAACGATCATTCTCCGCTTTCTGATAATCGTAGGTTCGATTGGCAAAGCTCTTCAGGGACTGAGAACCGGTGGACATGGCGACCAGGTCTACCAGGGGATTGATGTTTTTCAGGTACGATGTTTTTGCTTCCTTCCGCTGTCGTGAACCTGCGACCTTGATGTTATCAACATTGAATGCAAGGGACAGCATATCAAGAAGGGGAACATACTGGGTATCAACTACCGAGAAGCGCTCCTGAGAAGAGGCCCGGTAGCGCTGATTGATGGACCTGATTCCCTCCTTCATTACCGAATCAGCGATCCGCTGATAGTCCAAATCCAGGGTCGTATGGACGATATAGCCGTCTTTGTAAATGTCCACTGAACCAAAGAGCAGGTCCTCCAGCTGTCGACGGATATACTCGCTGAAATAGGGGGCCTGACTTTCGTTGGTCAGATAGGCGCTGGTACTGCTTGATCGGGTATAATCCCAGGAGTCCCAGAACTGCTGGAAAGAGGCGTCAGCCTCATCCTTATCCACGTAACCCAGCTCGATCATCTGGTCCAGGACATAGCGCTGACGGCCCCGGGCTGTCTCGGGATGCAGGATAGGGGAGTATCCTGTGGGGGCGGAAAAAAGCGGAACAAGAATCGCAGCCTCAGCGATGCTCACATCGCTGGCGGAGTGGCCGAAATAGAGCTGGGATGCCGCCTCGACACCATAGGTTCCATGGCCCAGAAACTCCTGGTTCAGGTAAAGCTCCAGGATTTCATTCTTCGTAAAAGAGCGTTCCAGCAAAAAGGCGTACCAGAGTTCCCGAATCTTTCTCGTATAGGTTTTCTGGCTTCGGTCAGCAAAAAGCCGACCGGCAACCTGCTGGGTTATGGTACTTCCACCGCCGGAAAACCTGCCCATGGATAAATCAATGGCGGCTTTCGCGGTACGGACGAAATCAAAGCCGGAATGGGTGTAAAAATTGCGGTCCTCTCTGGTGAGCACGGCGTAAATAAGGTGCTTCGGAAGCTCGTCAATATGGATTATTTCCCGCTTCTCCTCTCCGAAAAGCTCGGTAATAAGCTTGCCGTTGCGGTCGAGGATCTGGGTCGGTAGAGAAGGACGGTAATCCCTGAGTTCCCGGACCACATCGACATTCCGTATTGATGCGATTGCCATTCCGAGGGTTATTCCGACGCCCATGGCGACCAGAAGGGTTATACCGATGATGATTTGCACAATTACGCGCTGACGACGGGAAAATGCCATAGGGCTACAGTAGGTAGGCACTCCGGTTTTGTCAAGATAGGACGCTTGCCTCCGGAAGCCTAAAAAAAGGCCGATTCCGAAGAATCGGCCAGGTTGGTAGGTTGCCGAATACTATAGTAAACTGGGAGGGGAACTATAAATATCCGACACCTTTATTTTCGGTCATTCCGTAAAAAAGATTAGTCTTCCTTTACCAAAACATCTAAAATCAGGGTGATTGTGTAGGTTTTTCCGTCGACTACCTCGAATTCCCGTGTCAGGGAGTAATCCCCCAGTTTAAAGACAACAGTGTGCACCCCTCTCTCTACTTTCAATGATGCACTGCTGACCCGCTCACCGTCAAGGAAAATCATCGTTCCTTTGGGGGTTTCAAAAACAATACGGGGATCTTTCTTTTCAAGAACGATGCTCTGGGTGGTTCTTGTTCCCCGGGCAATGGATACGGTTCGTTTAACCGGCATGTAAACGGAGGATTCAATACTGATTTCGTGGATTCCTTCGGAAAGAAGATAGCCCTTTTCCCGGTAGGGCGGCTCCTTTCCGTCAATCCGAAGGGTGTAGGGGTGTTCATCCGGAGCGCTTATCGTCAGATCTAGGATTCCCTCTGCGGCAAGATAGGGATACGCCTTTATGTGTACGGGAGCTGTGTAGATATCCGACGGAATACCTTTCATTATGGGCAGTACAGTAAGGAGCAGTGGGAAATCCTCCGCGGTAATCTGGTCCTTCAGGAGAACCGTCTCGGTGTTTCGCGGCAGTTCGGTGTCTCTCCTCAGGGGTATCTGGATGTACATTTTTCGCGTTCCCGGAAGAATATAATAATCCAGGGATTCTCCAAAATAGCGCCGCATACCGGAGGTCTCCGGCTGAGGATCGACTCTCCGGTAGAGATAGAGGGCGAAACTGTCCCGCAAGCGCCGTAATTCCTCGGGAATTGTCAGCTCAATTTCCACACCTGTTATAAACGCGGTATCCCTGCCGAGGCTTAATGAAACAAGCTCCTCAATAGTAAAGGAAGCCTCTGGCTTTTTGTCCGCCCTTATATCCAGAATTTCGACTACGGAACCCCTCACCGCGTCGGCTCTCAGCAGCGGCGACGCTGAAAGAAAAAGAATGAGGATTAGAAGAATGGGGAATACCGATTTCATCGTGTATCCTTACCGTATAAAATGGGAAGGATCCGTAGAAACGCCCTTCCGTCTGACTTCGAAATGAAGATGAGGACCCGTGGTCTGCCCGGTTACACCAACCTCACCTATAATCATACCCAATACGACCTCCTGATTCAATCGTACAAGGCTGTTTTTTAAATGGCCGTAGAGGGTTTGGTATCCGTTTGCATGCTGCAGAACGATATAGTTGCCATAAACTTCGTCGAATCCTGTAAAAATGACCCTTCCTTCCCTGGCTGCCAGTACCTCGGAACCCAGGGGGGCTGCAAGATCAATTCCGTGATGAAATTGGGTGTGCCCGGTAAAAGGGTCGATTCTTGCTCCGTACCGGGAACTGACTACCCCCGTCCGCAGGGGAAAACCGAGAAAAACTCCCAGAAAAAAGGATCGTTCCACGGGTCCGAACTTTTCTCCGGGATAGAAGGTATATTCCATCTTTCCAAAGGGCTTGCAGGTGATTCCCTTCTCCCGGGGGATTGATTCGGAGAAACGGTCCATATCGTTACGGGGTTGCCGGGGTACGAAGAGTCCCGGCAGGTTCGGGATCAGCAGGCTTTCACCTTTCTGTACGGTCCTGTTTCGGGCGAATCCGTTCAGACTGGCCAGTGTATCGTAGGGCAGAGAACAGCGGGAAGCCAGGGAAAAGAGGTCGAGGTCTTCCTTGAGGGTGTGCCGAAAAAAGATAAGCTCCGGAAGCACCGCGTTCCGCGCCTCCGCTTTATGGAAATCAGAGATATCCTCTCCCAGTTGAACAAAAAGAGGGTCTCGAAAGCTCAACTCTCGTATAAGCGGATAGTCGGGAAGAGCAAACAGAAGCCCCTGTATCAGCAGCACCGGGTAGAGCAGGCTGCGTAATCTCATGCTCTCTCGGGTTTGCGCCGGATAAGCAATCCGAACAGCAGCAGGGTCAAAATGACGGCCAGCAGTCCCGGGAGAACCGCACCGTACATAAAGGCCATTGCAGCGGAATAGACTGATACAAGTATTCCTCCGGCATGAAGCACCCGGAGCAGAAGAACGGAAAGACTTCTTCGGCGGACTGAACGATACAAAAGCCATGCCAGGGTACAGGAAATTAACACCCAGGAGTAAACATTTGTGTGCTGAATGGCAAGAAACCAGAGGGGAAAAGCGATAAGCGCTGCAGTCAGGGCGATAATGATGCCTGCAAGGACAAATCGCAGAAGATTCCTGAAAAAACTTCCATAGCCCTTAAGAATGGAACGGAAAATTTCATGGAAAGCTGTCATCCGGCAATCCTTTCTATCTCTTCCATGGTTCTTCGGTAGATATCAGCTTCATCGTCGCGCCCAAGCTTGTCTGCCAGGTCGATCAGTACAGAGATGGTCTCAAGAGTGTTCTCCAGCCGGTTCAGTACGGCGTATATCTCCAGGGCTGTCTGAAGATGAAGATAGGCATCCTCCTGATTTCCCATCTTTTGATTTACAATTCCCAGGGCAAAGTAGTCGTCAGCTATACCCAGGGTATTTTCTATCTGTTTGTCAATATCCAGAGCAGTGTGCAGATATTCCCTGGCTGCCACATATTCTCCAAGTTTCGAATAAACCGAAGCCAGCATGTACAGGGATCCGGCAGTCTCTTCCTTTCGATCCAGGCGTCTGTTGACGGCAATACTCTTTTCGAGATTGATCCTGGCGTCCTGGAGATTCCCGTCAGCCTTTTCCAGAGATCCAATGCTGTGGTAGATATCGGCCCGGATATATTCCGGAGGATTCCCTGCCTGATTCAGGAGCTCCCGGGCTTCGTCGAAGATTGTACGGGCCTGCGCCATTCTCCCCTGATGTAAGGCCAGCTTCCCCTGACTGTTCAGTACCCGGAGTTCAAGATCGTTCCGCTGCATGCGTGCAGCCAGCTCCCTGGCAGCCTGGAGCGAACTGCCGGCTTCTGCAAAACGCCCGAGCATCAGGTATGTCTGTCCGAGGGCATCCCGGGAAAGGACGATTCCCTCTTTATAATCCACAGCGATATTGTTATCCAGAGCCATCATGTAGAACTTCAGGGCCTGGTCAAAACGGGCCTGGTCAAAATAGCGCTTACCGTATTCGGTATACTCCGCCGCCCGGTTTTTGGCGATGGATACTGTTTCCGCTTTATCCGGCGTGGAGGAGCAGCCGGTGAACAGAAGAATCAGACCAGCGCAGATAAGCAGCATGTGTCGTTTACTCATCAGAAATCCCTGTCCCGGTATGATTTATATACAGCCGTCTGTTCCCTGGTTTCGCTGATGCCGCCCCGGAGGAGGGGGTTGTTTTTCAGGCCTTCGAGAACGTCCTTGCCGTGGTTCAGTGCCACCCGTCCGTCTTCGATTATACCGGAGAGCTGGGGGGTCGTCGCGTTTATGAACACGGCGAACTCCTCGAGCTGAATAAGGCTTTTGTTGATACCTGTCAGAATGCCTTCGATTTCTGTGTAGAGACGAGCCTTGTCGTTGAGGAACATCGCAATAGAACTGTCCGAAGCCACAATATCGGAAATGAACTTCTGCGGATCGGAGAGTTCTCCGGACAGTTTTTCCACGTTTGTCATGGTGGCATTCAGCCGGGATGTAAGTCCCTCCATGGAGTCGGCAAGCTGAGCGCTTATGCTCTCGGCATTGCGGATCGTTCCTCCCACGGGGCCGGGATTCTTTCCCGCCAGGGTAAGCGTGGTTGTATCGATCAGCTCATTCAAAGAGAGCAGGGTGTCTGTGGCAACGGCGATGATGGTGGAAACATCGTTCATAAGCATGTTTACCGCGTCGCTTCGGCTTATCTGCACAAGACCTGCGCTCACCAGGCGCCTGCCTTCCTCGAAGTCGGTTGATGGAATATATGCTCCGTTGGGTAGAGGGTCCGTGGGCTTCAGTCCCGGATACAGGATAAGCCCGCCTCCCAGCCCCAGGGGATTGGACGCCAGCTCGAGGATTGAGTTTTCGTATATCTTTTCATGAAAATTATCAAAAATGGAAAAGATTATCTCTACCCGGTTGTCTTCCATCAGACTTATATCGTTGACTTTCCCGACCTGGAAGCCCTTGAGGGTTATGGACATTCCCCGTTTAAGACCTTCCGCGGAGTCGAAGATGCTGTAGAAGGAGGGATCATTCTTGAACCAGCGCTGGTTAATCCCCATCAGAATCATAACCAGTCCGACGAATACAATTGCCAGAAGAACAAAGATGCCGGTTATCTGCTCTGCATAGCGAATTTTAAACTTCATTCTCTACCTTCACGTTCTTCTCGATGACTTCCCCCATTCTAGTGCTGCCCGTGCTGCCTGTCAATTATCGGTGAGCCTGGAACAAAGCTCCTCCGCTTTATATATCAAAGGGATTTTCCCCTTCAGGAGAGAGCAGCTGAAGCAGATCATCACCGAGAATCGAGTCTGCGTCCACTACCGTTCCGATAATCTCCTTGACTGTTTCGTCCTCTCCGCTCAGTACATCCCGCAAAGGTCCGTGGCTCAGTATGGTACCGCTGTCTATGATCATCAGATCATCCGCAATGGCGGAGATTAATTCCTTGTCGTGGGAGCAGATAAAAAGGGTTTTCCCCTGTTCTTTCAAGCTTTTCATGATGTTGCGCATCCGGGCGGCAATGTTCGTGTCGACGTTCCCCGTCGGGGTATCCAGAAACAGGATGTCCGGGTCGGTAATCAGGGCCCGCATAAAACCGATCATCTTGCATTCACCACCGGAGAGCTGGGCAGGACGCAGCTGGGGGTTATCCCGGAACCCGATCTGACTGATGGCTTTCTCTATTCTGCGGCCCCTCTCTTTCTTGTCCAGGCCGGGATAATGATACTCAAGAGGAAGACTCAGGTTCTCCCAAATGGAGCGGTTCGCCCAGAGGGCTCCGTCCTGGAAAACGAAACCGCAACGGCGCCGGAAATTCCGGTTCTCCATCTCGCTCATCTGGAAAATGTCGCTTCCCCGATAATAGACCTTGCCGTTTTCCGGCGGAATGATTCCCGCGGCGATTTTAAGAAGGGTGCTCTTTCCCGAGCCCGATGGGCCGAGGAAGAAGGTCGCCCTGCATTCCTGGAAACGGGCGGAAGCCTCCTTGATAATCTGCGCTCCTCCGCGAATAAGGCTCACCTCTTCGAGTTCAAGGACAGTTTCCATTCCCATATACCGGCCTCACAAATAGTAGATCATCGTTATTACAGCGTTGGCGATTATACAGAGTATAAAACCCTGACCCACCGCTTTGATGACCTTCTGGGGGATCTCGGTGGATGCCTGCTGCACCGCAAATCCGTTGTAGGTGGCTACGGTACTGATAATTACACCAAAGACCAGACTTTTAACGAAAGCCGATGCAATATCAGCCAGCCGTATCTGGGCCAGAAGCTTTCCGAAGTATTCAAGAAACTGTATCGGGCGAATTAGCTGGGTCAAAAAGTAGGAACCCACCAGACCGAAGATGTTGAAATAGATGTTGAGTATCAGTAATGAGATCGTTACCCCCAGAAACCTGGGAACAACGAGATAGGAGATCGGGTTTATGCCTATGGATACATAGGCTTCCACCTCGTGGGAGATAACCATGTTGCCAAGTTCCGTCGCAATGGCGGTACCCGAGCGGGCGGTTATAATAAATGCCGTCAGTAGGGGGCCCAGCTCCCGGGTTATAACGGTAATCAGGATTGTGTAGATCAGCTCCCCCTGTCCGAACTGAGGCAGCAGATTGACCCCCTGAACGATTATAACCGCCCCCAGGGCCATGGCTATGAGACCGGTAATTGCAAGGGCCTCGAAACCGGTAAAAAGGATCTGCATGACCAGTACATGAAAACCGACCTGTTTCCGACGGATAAAGAGCACCGCCTCCTTGATTACCAGAAAGAAAAATCCTGCGGCGTAGAACAGACCCTCAACCTTTCCAATAAACCAGCGGCCCAGTTGTGTTACCATAGATGCTACTATAATAGGATATAGCGGCATATCCCGCAAGCTCGAAGCAGCTGCTATATTCCGAGATGGACCAGCAGTGAAAGGTCCCGGGGGATTCTTTTGCCCCAGGATGTTTTCCCGAAGAAACGCCGATCCTCCGGAACTCCGTGAAAATCCGAACCTCCGGAACAGAGCATTCCGTTCTCCCGGGCCAGAAGAGTGAGCCGTTTGCTCTGGTCTCTGTTGACCGAGGGGTGGATACTTTCTATACCCATTATTCCGATCTCCTTCCACCGGGGAACAAGACCGACAAGTGTTCCGAAGGAGACCCTCAGGGACCAGGGATGGGCGACTACCGGGACGCCCCCCGCGGACAGAATGGCCTTGACGCACTCCTCGAGGGGAGGGTTTTCCCTGGGACGGTAATAGGAGCGACCTTCCGAAAGAAAACGGTCAAAGGCCTCTCTTCTGCTTCCGGCAATGCCCTTTTCTATCAAGTAATCCGCAATGTGGGGCCGTCCGGGAGAAGGCCCGGGAATTGCCTCTCTCCATTCACTGTAATCCACCGGCAGAGCATCTGCTGTCATGCTGTGAAAGAGACTGCGGTTACGTTCTTCCCGGGCATCCCTGATCCGCTCCAGAAGACCGACGGCCTCGAGACGCTCCGGGTCAAAACCGTATCCCAGAAGATGAAGTTCGCCATGGGGAAAATCAGCTGAAAGCTCCACTCCGGAAAGAGCTGTGACTCCGTGTTTCCCGGCCGCCTCCAGAAACTCCGGCAGGCCCGAAAGGGTGTCGTGGTCGGTAAGGGAGAGAATTGATCCGGCTTCTCCGGCTCCTTTGAGTATCAGTTCTGCAGGAGAGAGCCGCCCGTCAGAGGCCGTTGAGTGGAGGTGAAGGTCGGTCACCCGGCCATACTAGGCATTATATCTCTCTTTAACAAGGGAAAGGCTTCCATTATTCGGGAATTAATCCGATAGTTATAGGGAGAGACAGAGATTGACAGTATCTCTGTTTCGTCGCTACAATTTTCACCAAACGAGGTGGTGGTAACCTGCGATGCCTAAAGCGATTAATTTCAAGGCAAACTCGGTGGTCTACTTCCGGGGCGATGTCAGCGAAAAGATTTATATACTCAAGTCCGGACGCGTCAATCTTCGGTCCAACGATATTGAAACCGGTCAGGAGATAAATGAGCAGATTAAAACCGGTGAGTTCTTCGGTGTTAAATCCTCCCTGGGAAAGTATCCCCGGGAAGAGACGGCCATGGTGCTCTCGGATTCAACGATGCTGGTTTTCTCCGTACCCGAGTTCGAGCAGATTGTGCTGAAAAACACCCGAATCATCATGAAGATGCTCAAGGTCTTCTCGAATCAGCTGCGCAGGATCCACACACAGGTCCAGAACCTTATCTCCACCAGTGACAGTGAGACGGATCCGGAAGACGGGCTGTTCCAGATCGGTGAATACTACCTGAAGAACAAGCGGTACCGCCAGGCCCTCTACACCTTTCAGCGTTACCTTTTGTACTATCCCCAGGGAAAATTCGCCGAGGAGGCCACCGCCAACATCTCCCTGGCGGAACAGTACAGTCAGCGAAGCGTTCCCCTGCGGGAGGAAAACCCCAACGAGGTCCGGCCTGCTGCCAGGGGGGCGGGCCTGAGTGCCGGGGCCCGGGAGTACTACGATGCCGTAAGCCTTTTCAGCCAGCAGCGCTACGACGAGGCTTTGAAACAGTTCAAACTGATTGTGGAAAAGGGTGATGACGACGAATATGTGGCCAAGTCCTACTACGAACTAGGCCGCTGTCTTTTCTCGTTAAACAAGTACGCCGAGACCGTCAGCCATTTTACCGGTTTGATTCAGCGTTATCCGAAACATCCCGATCTTGCAGACGCCCTCTTCTATGTCGCAAGCGCATATGAGAAGGAGGGAAGCGCGGCGAAAGCCAGGGGACTGTTTACCAAAATTCTGAATATGACTACCGAGGATAATCCTGTCAACAGAAAGTCCAGGAAAGCCTTGAAAGCCCTGGAGGGGAGGGGATAATGGCGCTGGATATGTCCATGTTCAACCGATTTGCCGTTACCTTTGAAAAAGGGGACATTATATTCTGTGAGCATGAACCGGGGGACACCTTTTACCTGATACAGTCAGGCCGGGTACAGATTGTCAAGATAATGGAGGACCTGGAAAAGAATCTGGATATTCTTCAGCCCGGCGAGATATTCGGCGAAATGGCCATTCTGGAGGACTCCCCCAGGTCGGCAACTGCCATCGCCCTGGATCAGTGTAAGCTGCTGGAGTTCAACCAGGAGAACTTTGAAGTCCTCATGCAGGGGAATCCCCAGATAGCCCTCAAGCTGCTGAAGCTCTTTACCAAGCGGGTCTACGACCAGAAACGCCGTTTTATGATTCTTACCCTGGAAGACGAACAGGCCAGGGTTGCCGACGTGTTTCTTATGCTTGCAGAAACACAGCAGCGGCAGCTGAACGACAACGACGAGAGGACCTTTATGACCAGCGTTGACGACATCGCCCACTGGGCGGGGATGAGCACCGACAAGGTCCGCCAGATTCTGAACCATTTTGTCGCCCAGCGGCGGGTGGATATTTACAGTGACAGGATCGTGGTTAAAAACATCAATGACTTTCAGCGCTTTGTAAACACCAGAAGAAAAAAACAGCAGGTAGAGTAAAACCTCGGGTATTGGCTTATTTCATGCAGACATCGACTTCGAAAGGTCCGTACTGGGTGCTGAAGGGGATCGCGATAACCGGGGTGGTTCTGGGCCAGAGAATACGGTGATTCTTTCCAATAACCACCGCCGGCGGCGAGATGCTGATCGATCCCTGGGAAAGCTGGTCGGATACATTACTGGAGATAATGTTTGTAAGCTCACCAACCATGCTGTAGACAGTCTCCCGCCGCTCGTTTTCATCGTGAATGACTATTTCGGATTTTTCCAGCAGCTTGTCTGCCAACAGGCTCGGGAGTCTAAAGGAGATTATTCCCGAATAATCTCCTGTAATTCCAAGAATACCGGAGATCTCCCAGCGGTGGCTCAACTGGTTTTCCAGAACATAAGCCGGGCACGAGGTTATTCTGAGTCCGAACATGTCCCTGAACAGACGAATCGCTGAATAGAGAAACATGTTGATAATATCAGCATTCATACTGTTCCTGGGCTTTTCTACCTTTACCGTCTCCATTCAGGCGCATTATAGCATTACTTCACTGAAACTCCAAATTCCTTTCATAACTTGTTCATAGCTTTGGTATAGATTCAGTCATGTAAATCAAAGAGAGGTCGCACAGACGACCGGGAGGATTGTATGAAACATCCAGCACTTGTATTTCTGTTGGTACTTATTGCAGGGACAAGCGCCTTTGCCGAAGGGTCACGGGAAGTTGAAAGGCCTGAACTTGCAGGAGAAATCGTCAGCCTGACGGGGACAATCGAGTTGTCCATGAATCCGCCTGTCCTGCAATCCGGAGGTGAAGAGTATCTTGTCATGGTTCCCCGGGCATATCAGTCCGAAATTGCCGTTGAAGATGGTGCCCAGGTAACTCTCGAGGGCTATGTTCATGAAGGATTTGGCCGAAACACCGCAGACCAGCAGGTAATCAGCGTTACTAGGGCCATTATCGACGGCAATGAATACGATGTTGAATCCTACCGCCAGACCGGAGCAGTGGCCCAGGGGCCAAGGTTTGATTCCGGCCGGGGCAGAGACAGCCAGCGGAGGGGCTCTTCCAGAGGTCCTGCGGGTAAAACAGGTCCCGGAGGACGGAGATAAGGACAGAAGCTGCCTGCCATACGGTACAATGGAACCGCCCCGATCGATCGGGGCGGTTTTTGTAGTGTGGCCCCTGGTGTTCATAAGCGTCAGAAGACGATTTTTCTCGCTATCCCGAGAATTGCACTGTATACTCTTAATAATCTGTAATTTATCATGATTCAGGGTGATTTTCTGCAGGGGAGGTGATCAAGCATGGAAAAGAGAAATCTGAACGTTCCCAATGCTCTTTCCCTGTCCCGTCTGATTTTTCTTCCTGTTCTCGTTGTTCTGGTGCAGCTTGATAAGCGCTCGGCTTTTCTTGCAGCCTACATCATCCTCGGTTCCACGGACTTTTTCGACGGCTGGGTGGCTCGTACCTTTAACCAGAAAACGGAACTGGGAAAGAAGCTCGACTCCTTCGTGGATATCTTTTTCTATCTTGCCAGCGCCTGGTTTATCTATAAGCTCTATTTGGACTACCTTTTACCAAATATGCTGCTTTTAAAGATTTTTTTCGCCCTCTTTGTGCTGTCCTTCATTGTATCCGGGTTTTACTGCGGCAAACCGATCATGATGCATACCTTTCTTCTCAGGCTCAACGGCGTACTGGTTTATGCCCTGGTAATTCTCTCCGGCTTTATAAATACCACCTATTTTATTACCCTTATCCTGATTATCTACCTTATCGGTTTCATTGAAGAGATTGCCATTTTCGTACGTTTCGGAGAGGTTGATCCCGATACAAAGTCAATTTTTCATTTAACCACGGCGGAACAGCCGCTTGAAGATGAGAAGAGCGGTTAATAAGGGTAGGATCATAGCCTTTCTGTAAAACGAGTATCCTGGCACAGCGCACACTGCGGTGCACACAGGCCGGTATTTAGCGATGTATTTAGAAACTACGGGATATCCCTGTAGATTCATACAAACAATGTCGCGCCTTTTGCCCACAGCTGCTCCCAGGTATGCTATAATGAAGATTCAAGGCTGACGCATGGACATGCAGCGATTGACTCTGAACTCGTTTTCGCTGAATACTGCGTAGTTGCTCACCCCTCTTCCACCGATTTTTAACTTCCATCCTCAGTCCTGAAGGAGGGAATTACTATGTATGTACAAACACACTCACATGCCAAGACTGTTTCAAAGTCACGGCCATCCCGTACCGTGCTTTCGGCTGCGGCAATGATAGGGATATTTATCGTCGTACTGTGGGCGGGAGCGTGCAAAAACTCCCCCGACGACATGGAGACGGCGCCGGACTGGTACGTGCCGGATGATTTCGGCTCGATTGGGGGGGCTATCGGCAACGCCGTCGCAGGCGATACCATTTTTGTGGCCTCCGGTACTTATTCTGAAAACATCAGCCTCAAAGACGGCGTCACTCTGCTGGGCGAAGACCGCGATACGACCATTATCGAAGGCGGCGGGGGCGATGCGGCGGTCTCCTCTGCCGGCTGCGGGGCCGACACGGTGATCGATGGATTTACCATAACCAAAGGGGGGGGGATGATGGCTGGCGGGATGTACAATTATAACAGCAGTGTCACCGTGCGGAACTGCAGCTTTCCGGCAAACCGAGCTGACAAAGGCGGCGGGATGCACAACAGCGGCGGCAGCCCGACCATCGAGAACTGCGTATTCAGCGGGAATACCGGTATTGGTGCGTACAACTCGGGTGCCGGCATGTACAACGTCGGTTCCAGTCCCACCATCAGCGGCTGCATCTTCGAGAACAATGTCGCTGCGAAAGGTACGGATAATTGGACCGGCCGGGGCGGCGGTATGTACAACGAGGACTGCGCCAATGTGACCATCGACGGGTGTGTTTTCCGGGGGAACCAGGCCGGCAATAGCCCCGGTTACAACTACGGCCTCGGCTACGGCTGCGGGATGTACAACGAGAACAGCACCGTCACCCTTACGGACTGCTCGTTTATGTACAACCGCGATGCGGATTCCTCCGGCCTCCCCACCACCCCCGGAGGCGGGATCTACAACACCTCGGGCACCGACTGTACCCTGATAAACTGTGTCTTCGTGGCCAATTCGAGTTCCTATGGCACCCTCAATGGATCCAGCGGGAGCACCTCGACGCTGTACAACTGCACCTTTTGCAGCAATGAGGCTGTGGGGGGGGTCCTGTACATTGGTGGAACCTTAACGGTCTACAACAGCATCCTCTGGGACAACAATTTTTGTGATTATCCCTCAGATCCTGCCCGCATTATACGCAATGAAGGAGGCACCATCACCATCACGTACAGCAACGTGGAGGGCGGTTATTCGGGTACCGGAAACATCGACGTCGATCCGCAGTTTGTTGTCTACCCCTCCTACACCCCCAATGTCCCCGGTGATATCGCCACCTCCTGGTATACCTCGACCTCCCAGGACTTCGGCAACCTGCGTCTCTTATCCGGATCTCCCTGCATAGATACCGGCAACAACAGCGATGTCCCCTCGGGCACGGCCACCGATATCGACGGCCGCCCGCGCATCCTCGACGGCCCGGATCCCGACAGCACCGCCATCGTGGATATGGGTGCATACGAGTACTGATTGATTTATCAGGCTCCAGTTGCCAGAAGTATCAATACCGGGTGCTTCAGGAACACGTGTCTGCATTTTTTTTCACCTGCAGGATAAATACAACATCTGCATAACGATCACAATATAATCCGTCGAATCTGTTCCATCTGACTGACAGACAGAGGCCCCTTCTCCATGGACCGGGCATTCTCCAAAGCCTGCCGGCTGTTGCGGAACCCCGGAATAGGAACGGCTGCTGGACTTTGAGCCCAAAGCCAGGCCAGAGCCCCCTGGACAAGAGTCCTTCCGTCTGCGGTAAGAATGTCCCGCAGAGCTTCCAGTTTTTTCAGAAACTCTCCATTGGGAACCCCCCGACTAAAGTACCTGTTCCAGTCAAAATTCTGAGCCCGGACATCCTTGTCTGAAAAAACCGGCGGTTTTTTTCCGTACTTTCCCGATAAAAGTCCCATGCCCAGGGGCGAACGTATCAGACCGGCCAGGCCTGCCTGAATTACCGCCTGATGCAGATCTCCGGCGGGAACATAGAGATTGGATTCAAATTCCAGAGCGGTTCCGTGAGGTCTTTCGGCCACCAGAGAAACAGCTTCGGGGAGATCGGTACTCCACCCGAAGGCTCTGATCCGTCCTGTTTCAGACAATTCTTCCAGTTTGTCCAGTACCCTGGAAATTTGATCGGACGCCATTGACCAGGCATGAATTAAATAGAGATCAATATAATCAGTCCCAAGCCTTGCCAGTGAATCCTTCAAAGCCTTCTCGATATACTCGTTCGAAAGCCGGGGTTCCGCTTCGGCCTTTCTTGATTCCTCATCGAAGGGGAAGCCGAATTTGGTAGCGATCACTACATCTTCCCGGCGACCCTTCAGAGCCCGGCCCAGCACTCTCTCACTATGGCCGGCCCCGTAGACATCCGCCGTGTCAAAAAAGCTTACCCCTGCTTCCATGGCGGTATGAACAGCCCTGATCGATTCCTCATCATCAACCTCTCCGTAACAATCAGGGATACCGCCTAAAGAAAAGAAACCTCCCATTGGCCAGCATCCCAGCCCCAACGCACTTACCTTAATTCCTGATTTTCCTAGTATTCGCTTCATAAGAAAAGAATAGCCTCTTTAGGGAATAAACAAAGGACCGATTTTTCCCTATTTCACAGGGGCCAATTTTTCCACAGGTGAAAAAGCACAGCACCTTGCAGAGACGGATAAGCGTTTCAACAATGATTCAGGACCTCGGCCAGAATATCCACTCCCCGGGAAATTTCCTCTTTATCCAGCATGCCGAAACTGAATACCAGGATATCGGCATAATCTCCGGGAAAGCTGCTTGTGTCATGGCCGAAGTAGGCAGAAAACCCGGCCTTTTCCAGCTTTTTTCTGAGGTCCTGGTCAAAAACCGTGCCGGGAAACCGGGCGCTCAGGTACTGTCCGGCCCCGATGCCCAGGATTTCCACTCTTCCGGAGAAACATGCGCTAAGGCGGGCTGCGAGATGCCGGTAAAGGTGAAAGTAGTGTTTTTTCAGCCGGAACACATGAGCATCATAGTATCCGCTGTCTATAAACCGGGCCAGAGCCAGCTGTTCCAGGTGCGGACAGGTCAGTCTGAGCTTTTCTTTCTGCAGAATGACGGATTCAACAAGTTTCTGAGGAACAATCATGTAGGCAATTTTCAATCCCGGGTACATAGTCCCGCTGAAGCTCCCGATATGAATAACCTTGTCAGGAGCCAGCAGATAAAGGGAGCTGAGAACCGGACCCTTGTAGATGAGCTCGCCGTCATAGTCGTTTTCGATAATCCAGGCGCCTGTACGCCGGACGTAATCGATAAGTCCGATTCTCCTCTGGATCGTCATAATTCCCGACAGGGGAAAATTATGTGAGGGCGTCACCATCAGATATTTCACAGCAAGGTCCCGGGGAATATCATTATCTGATTTTTTCGGCAGTCAATCCCTTTGCTTATTCCCAGCCAGGTTCTCAGACTCGTTTGAAGTTCCGGGATTCCGCTGGTACATCCGTAACCAAAAAGTTCATTCCGGCCGTAGAGGACCGCATCTCTAAGGCACCGGCCCCAGTGCCCCCTGGGAAGAAGGGATGCCGGAATGCCGGAATGCCGGAATGCCGGTTTCAAACCGGATACCTGAAACCTTCACCTGTTTCTCTTCCTCCGGCTCTGATTCGTGAAGACGGAAACGAAAGGATTCCAGAACGGCACCGGAAGAAACAAAGGTTCCGGCTCCCGTCCGGCTCTCCAGGTAGCCTTCAATAACCAGAGTCTCGTAGACCTCAGTAACCAGATTACGGGAAATACCATGATCCCGGGCAAATCGACGGCTTGAAGGCAGCCTGTAGCCGGGAAGAAGTTCACCACTGACGATTTTGAGCTGCAGCTGTTCATAAAGCTGACGGGACAGAGGAATTGGCGAATCACGATCCAGCTGAAAAAAAATCATACACCCGATTATACTACAGTAGCGCTTCTATTTGGATGAAGGAGCCAGATATTTCGTTCCCATCCGGGATGGCATGCCGGCCCGTACCTCGATTGTGCATGAAATTTCAGATAGAAAATACCCGAAAAGGGGAGTAGAATGTACTATCCGATGGACCTGATTGAAAGATACCTCAGCCGCAATGGAGCGGTGAGAACGGGAAGAAATGCCCGGCTTTTCCTGACAACAGCCCTGGCTGAAAGAGAAAAGGTTTTGAAGACATGGCCAACGATAAACTAAAAACAGAAAAGCTCATTGATAAAATCAAAAAACTCCTTGCTTTGTCATCGTCACCGAATGAATCAGAATCTGCCGCAGCTCTATTGAAAGCGACAGAATTGCTGGTGAAGAATAAATTGAAAATGGAAGACATCAAGGATGAATGCACAATAGTAAAAGAGGATGATCTTGATGTTGTCCATGAAATAAGACCCTGGGAAGAAGAACTGCTATCCGGTATAAAAAAAGCAACGTTCACTGAAGTTATAGTTTTGGATATGAAATCGAATAAAACCTTAAGACTTATTGGTCGTGAATCAAATGTGATAACAGCGAAAGTTCTCTACGAATACCTGCATGAGACAATTATGAAGAAGGGAATGCTGTTTCATGATTGCATCGATGATATAGAAAGTTTCAGGCTTGGAATGGTTAAGAGTATACAACATAATTTGAAGCAGAGATTCGCTAAAGAAAAATCGCTGGAAGCAATAAAGAATCAAATTGTCGTTGTTAAAAAAGGAAGTAAAGAGGAAAATATGGATTATATAGAAAAAGAGTATGGTACAACAAACGAACGTGATAATTGGTATGGAGTAGATGAGAATAGCTATGGTTTAGGTAAATCAATCGGGAAGAAGATATCAATTGACAGCCAGCTGACTTCAGAATAATGAAACGATTCTCATTTCTGCCGTATATGCACCCATGTTGGAGCAAGGATGCGAGAAGGGGAGATTACCTGTCTGCTGGATCGAGTGAGCCGTCCGGATCATGGGGGATGCAGAAGGTGGAAAAGTGCAGAAAACAAGAAAGTATGAAACTAAACAGATAAAGAATACGATATTGTTCCTGGATGATATTGTTGATATCTATGAAGCAGTTAGTGAAAACAGTGACAATGCAAGAATCGAGTTAAACGGTTTTAGTTTGGATTCAATAAGCGAGATTTATCAATTCAAGAATAAGAGAATCGAAAGTTTCGGAATCTGTGCAGCTAATCACGATGTGTCTGTGTCATACGAGAATAGGTTATACATTCATTATTCTGATGATACGGCAAGCTTGGGTATCGTGAAGAGAATTGAGGATATAGTTAAACGCGGTCACAGTAGGTTTTCAGCATTCCTGTGGTCTGGTTGGAGTTTCGCGGTTGTAACGGTGGTGTTACTGTTTGCCTCCAGTGCCTTATCTGTTTATCATCAGGTAGAGACAGGAAAATATTCTTACATTCCTGCTATTATCCTAATTCCCTATGCAATAAAACTCTTTTTCAAACCAGATAATGGAAACATTAAGATAAATCCTTACAATCGATCTGAGTCGTCAAACTTCTTTAGCAGAAACTGGGAGCAGCTGCTTTTGAATATAATTGTACTCATCGTAGGCTTTATACTTGGTAAGCTTATTTAGTCATATCGCATCTCGTGCTTCGACCGAAACCTTCGGTAACATTGTAAGAGAGGGGGTGTAAATTGGATGGGGTTTGTAGGATGGATCATGAGGGGAGTTAAGAGGTGAGTAAGCAATCAAAATAGGAGAAGGATTAATGGCGGTGGATAAACAAAAAGAAAAGAGTCGACTCAAAAGATTCCTTTATAATCCTTGGATTGTAGCAATCGTTTCATCCATCATTGTTGCTCATCTATTAGGTATATTCACTGAATTCAGAATATTCCAGAAAATAACAGAGTTGATAAACGTAATATTCGAGATCTCTTGGAATGTACTTAGCTATAAAATACCATTATGGTTGGGATTGTTAGGGATTCCCTTGACTATAGGAACGATCTATTTACTTGTATTGACTGATACAAGGCGAGAGCAGCAACAAACCCCTCAGTTCCATTCATATACTCAAGATGAAATCGAGAATTATCTCTGGAAATGGAATTACTCACTGACGAATCGGATAGTTAATCTAAGACCTATATGCCCTATTTGTGAGTGTTGTAGATTCGCACATTAAATTAAACAAACCAGTGTAGAAAATCTCAAGAACAGTTAAACAATCTCGTAAATGTCTTAGGGAGGAATTCTATTCATCCGACATAAAAAAAGAGCAATGGTTAAGAAGTTGACGCTTCCCATTGCTCT
>Ga0334900_1001206_pt1 | contig 29692 bp, 37 predicted proteins | sample GraSluR3_MG_2_FD_207231 | JGI IMG/M metagenome (GOLD analysis project Ga0334900, IMG submission 207231) | Sludge microbial communities from methane-producing bioreactor in Wageningen University, Netherlands - Granular Sludge_31_08-R3 | ecosystem: Engineered > Bioreactor > Anaerobic >...
CTGCATTCATGCAAAAATGACCCTCGAATGGCTCATCTGGGATCTTTTCAATCAAACAAAATAATCAATTTACCCGCTAGACTTCTTCTTATAAAAAAGATAGAATATTAGTGGGTTTTTATTTATATGGAACATCCGATCATAAAGCTACAATTTGATCAAAAATTAGACCAGGACCTAGCTTGGGATTTTTACAATAGTCAAAAATTTGGTGGTTGTAATTTTTGGAAAGAAAGAGCATTAAAACATCATCCAACACTTATTAATATCGAATTATCTAAAGACAAAAGAAAATATCTAAATAATTATATTTCAGAATACTATCTTTCTAATAAAGATGAAATCGAATCTCTTAGTAATAAAACCACTGAATATTTAAAAGAAGACCAAGAAAAATACTTTTTATTGGTCAATAAAATATTCAAAAACTATCCGTGGCCCAAAAAAGAACTTGTTGGTGATTTTTCTATTTTTGATTTTTGCCCTCGCTTTCTTGAAGACAATGAATTTCAAGTTTTCATTTATGATAATCGCAATATTCAGCTTTTTACTATTTTTCATGAGTGCCTGCATTTTATATTCTATGATTTTGCTCAAAAAAAGTTTCCCGAAATTATTGGTAAGATGAATACAGAGGAAGGAAAATTTTGGGACATAGCAGAAGTATTTAATGCGGTAATACAAAGTACTGATGATTTTATCGATTTACATGGTAAAATAGAAAATATTGGCTATCCAGATCATAAAGATTTAATAGCCAAGGGAGCTCTTTTATGGGAAAAAGAGCATGATGTTTATGCTTGGATTAACGAAATGCTATCCAATTAGCTAAAGTGTCTACTAAATGGGGCACACTTCATTTTGAGGTGTTTTAATTTATAAAAATTGAAAATATCTTAGAAAAATGATAAGGCATCAATAAAGATATCATTATTATAAGATTAAAAAATGCAATCTAACTTTTGGAAAGAAATAGAAAAGCCAATTATGGTTACAGCTCCCATGTCAGGAGTCACTGATGATGCATTCAGGCTCATGCTTTTAAAATATGGCCGACCTGATGTTTTTTGGACAGAGTTTGTTTCTGTTGAAGGGCTATTTTCCAAAGGTCGTGAGAGTTGTCTTAAGGTTTTAAAATTTACTCCAAAAGAACACCCAATAGTTGCTCAAGTTTTTGGTTCAGATCCATCATATTTCAAAAAGGCAGCGGGAGAGATCGAAAAGCTTGGTTTTGATGGTATTGATATTAATATGGGCTGTCCTGATAGAGCTATAGAAAAAAGAGGGTCAGGCGCAGCTTTGATAAAAGATGTTGAATTAGCAAAAGAAATCATTAGAGCAACTAAAAAAGGAACAAAAACACCTGTTTCAGTAAAAACTCGTCTTGGATATAATGAGAATCAAATTAATGAATGGATTGTGCCTCTTTTAAAAGAAAAAGTCGCTGTGTTAACAATACATTTCCGCACCAGAAAAGAATTGTATCGCTATCCTGCACAATGGGAATTAGCAAAGGAAATTGTAAAATTAAGAGACCTGCACGCCCCAGAAACATTAATTATTGGAAATGGAGATGTTAAATCTCTTAAGGAAGCTCAAAAATTAGCTAAAGAGAATAATCTTGATGGAATTATGATAGGGAGAGCTACGATGGGCAACCCTTGGTTTTTTTCTAATAAATCACCAGCTATTAAAGAAAGATTAAGTGCTATTATTGAGCATATAGAAATAGTTAATGATCCCAAAAGATTTAGTCAAATGAAAAAACATTTTCACGCATACACAAAAGGGTTTAATGGTGCAAAAGAACTTAGAGATAGTATAATGGAAGCTAAAAGTTATTCTGAGGTTAAAAAATTAATAGAAGAGTTTATAGCTTAATTATTATCTTCAATATCTTCTTCATGATCTAATTCTTTTGCCTGATTTTTAATATTTTGTATTATTTCGTGAAGATGAGCGGGGATAAACTTAATTGCTCCTGCGCACTCATGTCCTCCTCCTTCAATATGTGCATTAGGAATATCTTTTCTTAATCTTTCAATGATTTTATCTACTGGTAGTACTGGCTTATTCGCTCTAACAATAATCATATCAGATAAATATCCTAAAGTTACAACGGGAAGACTCTCTCTGTCTATTATAACAGTGTCATGAATCATGCCAACCACTTTTCCTGGAGCAGGATAAGTAAACTTCATTGTATATTTCTCAAGATCAATAGTTGATAATATAATTCCATTAATCTCTTGAGTTCTAAGATAGGGAAGAGTACTTTCTAATTGAGTTCTAGATCCTTTTCTAACTTCTTCATTAATTATTTTAACTAATTCAGGATTAGTATAGAGTTCTTCGAAAAGCCCTTTTCCCGGATTAAATCTTAATTGATAAGCAATAAAATCAATAGCTGTGCCTATTTCTTCTAATTCTTTTCTAGTTTTTCCACTTTTGTTAATGTAGTCTTCTAGTTCTTTTATATTAGATCTATCTGTTATCCCAGCAACGGCGGGCAAAGAAGGATTGAAATAATCTTCACATATCCATCTTGCTAGCTCATAGGCAAGCATTCCAGCACAAGTCTGACTGTCTAGTCCTTCAATATATGGGTTAAGGTGTAGTGATAAATATGGATCAACTAATGTCTTTTTATTTTCTATAATAACTGGATTATGATGATCAACAACTATCATTTCAAAGCCCATTGATTTCATTGTTTTTAAACCAAGAACATCATCTGGAGTTGAACCATTGTCTAAAATAACAATTAGGGGCTTTTTTTGTCCATGTCCCTCTATTATCTTTTTAACCAAAACAACATCTTTAAATACATCTGTAATTTCATAGAAGGGAGCACGACTAGGGGATCTGTATAGATTATATCCTGGATTAGCCCCTATTTGCTCCATTAAGAGCTTACAGGAGTATTCTATAGCTAATCCTGCGTTTATTCCATCGGAGTCAGCGTGATGCCTTATCATTATTGGTTGATTTTCAAAAACAGCCCTTCTAATTCTTTTAGAAATAGAATGAAAGTATGGTCTTAGCTTTTCTAATCTTTCTGATTCTATAGTAAAAGAAGTATTGCTTGGCTCACTGCTCTTGTCTATTATTGAATCAAAATCTATTTTAGCCTCTCTTATCTTCTCAATCTCTATTTGTATTTTTCCAGCTCTTTCATTGGCATAGCCTGATATTTCAACAATATCATCTACATTAAAGACGGACTCCTTTATCACAGCATCAGCCATACCATGTCCATTACTCACAGTAAATATTACTGGACCAGGGTGACTTTTTCTCATTATCTTAACAATTCCCGTGAATTTATCTCCACTCTTAAGAGCGGCTATGTTTTTGATAGTTCTTTGTTCAAAAACATTATTATTTTCATTTGTCATATAATTTAAGCCTATCACTATATGAATGTTTTTTCAATTTTATTTTCCACCTCGCTTATGTTGCCGATAAAATGATCATTATGTTTGAAATTTGATTTATTTATTGATTAATTATTCTTTTAGAATTATAATTAAATCATGAAAAAAAATAATCAAAAAATATTAATACGCCCACCTAAAATGTCTGATCTTGAGTCTTCTCTTAGGATGATAAACTCTCTAGTTGAAGAAAAAGCGATGCTAACAGTTCAGAAAAAATTAACACTTAAAGAAGAAAGAGAATATCTCGAAAAGATAATAAAAGATAGGAATTCTATTCACCTATTTTTGATTATTGACAAAGAGGTGATGGGCAGCGCTAGGGTAACTAAGAATAATGGAACTAAAAATCATATTGGTGAATTAGGTATTTCTCTTAGAAAAGAAGCAAGAGGCAAGGGACTAGGAGAAAAATTAACGAAAGAAGTTATAAGCAAGGCAATTAAAAAATTTAAATTAAAAATTATTACCCTAGAAGTATATAGCAAGAACAAAATAGCTCAAAATCTTTATAAGAAAATGGGCTTTCAAAAAGTAGGAATAATCAAGGAAGGAATTAAACACTTTGATACATATGAAGATGTCGTCATAATGGTTAAATATATAAAATAACCAATGTATTGACTTTATTTTATGTTTTAGTGTATAATTGGCATAGAAAGTAACATAATTTAAATTACTTTATGAGTAAAAAATACACTATAACTTTATCTAATAAAGAGCTAGAAATAATAGAAAAACTTATTGCTAAGCACGGCAACATAGTTGACTTAGCTATGATTTATGAAATATTAAACAGTAAAAGCAATCAGGAAATTAAAAACATCGTTTCGGTTCTAGTAAAAAAGGGCTGGCTAATTAGGATAAAACGCGGCACTTTTGTAATATCTGACATTGCTAGCCGTGGCACCCTCGGACTTAGTCAATTAACGTTATCTCAAATTATTGATAATGATTCATATATATCATTTGAAGGCGCCCTGCAACACTATGGATTATTTGATCAGTATCTAAGAATAATCACTTCAATTAGTAAGAAAAAAACATACACGACTAAATTATCAAACTGGACATTTAAATATATAAAAACAAAAAAGGATTTGTTTAATAATTATAAAGAGTTTAATATAGATGGAAAACTAGTCAAAATAGCTACTAAAGAAAAAATTATTCTTGACTTTTTGACTTACCGAAGAAGCACGGGCAATATCGATTTAATCATAGAGAAAATAAAAAATAACAAAAATGAGTTTAATGTTGAGAAATTAATCGAGCTAAGCAAGAATTATTCAATGACAACAAAGAGAACATTAGGAGTTCTGCTAGACTTAATCGGTATCAACTCTGATAATTTACACAAAATAGTAAAAAGTAATAAAAATCACAGTTTTATGACCGCCAATAGCAATGTCTTCAATGCAAAGTGGAGAATTTATGTAGATAAAAACTTAAAAAGTGATAACTACTTTTAATTTATGCAAAGAAATATACAACTAATAACTAAAGATCAATTAACTATACTTAATCGTCAAAAACTAAAATATCCTTTAGCTATTGCAGAAAAAGATTATTTTTTAGCAATTATTTCAAAAATTATTTTTGATTCAAACCTAAAAGATAAACTAATATTCAAAGGAGGAACTGCTCTTTATCATTCCTATCTTCCACAATTAAGATTTTCTGAAGATTTAGATTTTTCAAGCACTATAAATAAATTAGAAATAGATAGCGTAAGAAATATTTTCAAAGATTATGATTTTTTAGAAATTAAAAAAGACCATTTATCTCCAGCTACTTTTAAAATTGAAAGATTGAAATATCTGGGACCGCTTGGACAATCCAATTCTTTAAAAATTGAGATTGATTATTTACAAAATGTAGTTTTACCACCAATTGAAAAAACCTATCAAAATATTTACGGCGTAAAGACCAAGACCAGAGTTATGGATATAAGAGAAATTATGGCAGAAAAAATAAGGGCGATGAGCGATCGGGCAAGATATAGAGATTATTATGATTTTGTCATGATTATTAAAAAAATAAAAATAGAAATTAAAGAAATAATCGAACTGGTGAAACAAAAAGAAGTTAGAAAGATCATTAGTACAAATAATATTCTAAACAACTGGGAAGTAGCAAAAATCGATAAGCAAGAAGATTTGCAGAATATTTATTATACAGAAGAGATAAAAGATGAGGAAATAGAAAAAGAATTGTTTAAGCTTAAATTCAAACCCATCAATAGACAATAATATCTAAATTTTAAATAAATAAATTACTATAATTTACACTTTCTATTTTCCTCAAAGTATAGTATCCTCTAAAACATGACTTCTAGCGAATCAATTACTAGTTTTAAAAAAGTATCTTTTGGATATGTAGAAAGTAGGCCTCTATTAGATGAGGTTGATTTCTCTATACATCGAGGCACAAAAATAACCATTATGGGACAAAATGGTGCAGGCAAAAGCACCATATTTAAATTAATTAATAAAGAAATTAGGCCAGAAGATGGAGTAGTAAACATTGTAAACAATCTTTCAATTGCTATCTCTCGTCAAGTAATTCCACAAGAAGAATTAGATCTTACTGTCAGAGAGTTTTTTGAAAAAGCAATGTCAAGACAAGTCAAAGAAAAGATATACAATATTGATCCCAAAATAGATGAAATTTTAGAAGCAGTTAACTTTAAAGCTCCGCATGATAAAAATATGAGGTCTTTTTCTGGAGGACAACAAGCAAGATTACTTCTTGCTTCTGCCCTTATTCAATCCCCAGATTTACTTTTACTAGACGAACCTACTAATAACTTAGACAAAGCAGGGATAGAGCACCTTACAAAGTTTCTAATTGATTATGATAAAACCTGTATTGTTATTTCCCACGATGCTGATTTTCTAAATAGCTTTACAGATGGGGTTTTGTACCTAGATGTTTTTACCAAGAAGGTAGAACAATACAAAGGCAACTATTTTGATGTAAGAGAACAAATTACTGCTCGTCAAGAAAAAGAAAACAGAAAAAATGCTCAATTAAAAAAGGAGATAATAGAAAACAAAGAGAAAGCTAACTTCTTTGCTAAAAAGGGAGGAAATCTGCGTTTTGTTGCTAAAAAGATGAGAGAGAAAGCAAAAGATGCTGAAACAAGAGTTGTTGAATTAAAAAGAGAAGATAAGTCCATTCGTCCGTTCATTATTCCTTCTCAAAAAGACATTAAGGGAGAGATAGTTAATATTTCTGGCTTTAAGATTATAAAAAACAATAAGGTTGTCCAAAAGAAAGCAAATATAGAGCTTAGAAGAAATGAACATCTTTTATTAAAGGGCCCGAATGGTATTGGAAAAAGCACTCTTTTAGAATCCATTGCAAAAAATGAAGCAACAGAAATTAAAATAGATCCTAATGTAAATATTGGATATTATCGTCAAGATTTTTCAACATTAGATTTTAATGAAACAGCATATAAGTCGCTTTCAAAGCTAGCTAAAAAACAATCGGAAGCTGAAATGAGAAAAATAGCAGCCAATTTCCTAATTACAGGAGACATAATTAATTCAAAAATTGGAGATCTATCAGAGGGCCAAAAAGGACTACTCTCTTTTGCAAGACTTGTCCTACAAGAACCAGGTCTTCTCATTTTAGACGAGCCTACAAATCACATGAATTTCCGTCACATTAATGTTATCGCTGAAGCATTAAATAAATATGATGGAGCAATGATAATCGTTAGCCATGTATCAGATTTTGTAGACAAAATTCGTATTGATAAATATTTAGACCTAGAAGATTAATTAATTGGATTTTTTAATCTTTCAAAGATATAATAAAAATATGAAAAACAATTTAAAAATCTTGATTATTTACATTTCTTTTCATAATAAAAATACTGAAAAAATAGCCAAAGCGATAGGTGACGAATTGGACGCAAAAATAATACCTTTTTCAATGATAAACATTAAAGAAATACAAGAGGCCGACCTGGTTGGTTTTGGTTCTGGTGTTTATTTTTCTAAATTTCATAACTTATTAAATAAGTTTATAGAAGGTCTACCCAATATGAATAATAAAAAAACTTTTATATTTTCAACAAGTGGAATAAAAAAGAATATTATATTAAATAGATCCCATGAACACTTTTCTAAATTACTCAATGGGAAGGGATTTGATATAGTTGGAGAATTTAATTGTCTAGGGTTTGATTTTAATGGTCCACTAAAGATTATTGGCGGAATAAATAAAGGAAGACCCAACGAGAGAGATATTCAAAAAGCAAAGATATTTGCAAAAAAATTAAAGAATTCTATAAATGATTATTAATCGTGATATCATTAAATCAATGAAAAATCTTAAAGAATTAGGATATAATGATTTCTTTTCAGAAGAAAAGGAAAATATAGAATCAATGGGTTATTCAATAGCCAGAGTTATTGCTGAATATAAAGAATCATACAAGGTTAGAGATGTAAAAGGAGAGTATCTAGCAAAAATAACCGGAAAACAAGCATTTAACGCTAAAAAGAGGGAGGACTATCCTGCTGTTGGCGACTGGGTTGCAATAACTAAGATAGACGAAGAAATGGCTACTATCCATATCGTTTTGCCAAGGAAAACTATGCTTACAAAAAAACATAGTAGAAGGCAAGATAATCAAATTATTGCTACTAATATAGATGTGGCTTTCATTGTTGAATCAATAGACAGAGATTACAATCTTAATCGTTTTGAAAGATACCTTGTTTTAATAAATGAAGGGAATATAAAACCAGCTATTATACTAAACAAGGTGGATTTAATATCAATTGAAGATTTAAATCAAAAAATTAAAGAAATAAAAGAAAGATTTAATAATATTCATGTTATTTCAACTAGCACGGTTAGTAAGCAAGGGATAGAAGAATTAATGGATTATATAGAAAAAGGAAAGACATATTGTTTTGTGGGATCGTCCGGCGTTGGAAAATCATCATTAATTAACAACTTATTAGGAAAAAGCAAAATTAAAACAAAGGAAATAAGCAATTCAACAGGAAGGGGAAAACACACTACAACAAATAGGGAAATGTATTTCCTCCAAAATGGAGGCATTGTGATTGATAATCCAGGAACAAGAGGAGTGGGAATAACGAGCGTCAAGGCAAGTATAGAGAATATCTTTGATCAAATAGCTTTACTATCTAATGATTGTAAATATGACAACTGTACACACACGCACGAGTCTAATTGCGCAGTTTTGTCTGCTGTCAAAAGGGGAGAGATAAGTAAGAGTAGATATCTTAGTTATATAAAATTAAGGAAGGAGTCAGAGCACTACGAAATGAATGATGTTCAAAAAAGAGACAAGGATCGCAAGTTTGGAAAATTTATTAAAAAGTCAATGAAAGAATTAAAGAAAAATAATGAAGATAGATAAAAAAATAATAGAAAACATAAAACAAGAAGCCAAGGAATACTTTACCAAAGGTGATAGCTCTCACGACTGGAGCCATATAGAAAGAGTATATAATTCGGCTATTAAAATAGCAAAAGAAGAGAATGCTAATTTAGATGTTGTTAAAATAGCAGTATATCTTCACGACATTGGAAGAAATGAAGAAATTAAAAGTAGGGGTAAAATATGTCACGCAGAGAAAGGATCAGAAATAGCAAAAAAGATACTATCTAAATATGACATTAATGAAAAATTAGTAGAAAACATAATTCACTGCATTTTATCTCACAGAAACAGGAATAATCATAAGCCAGAAACAATTGAAGCTAAAATTATATTTGACGCTGATAAGCTAGACTCTATTGGAGCAGTAGGCATAGCAAGAGATTTTTTATTCGCAGGAATATATAACGCTCCACTATATACTGGTAGAGAAAAAGAAATACTTAAAAATGCTGATAATTATGCATACACAAGAGATGATACAGCACTATTAGAGTATTATTATAAGCTTAGTAAAATTAAAGATAAGATAATAACCAAAACGGCTAAAAAGATTGCTCAAGATAGACATAATTATATGAAAGAATTCTTTGAAAGATTTAATAAGGAAATAAAGGGAATATTGTAAAAATGAAAAAAGAAAACAATCAAAATGTTAGACCTTTCGATCAATTAAATTTTGACTATTTCCCTTGCACAAGGGAAATATTTAGAAATTTTATCAATAGAAATAAAATTATTTTATCCGGAGCGTTTTTGGTTGTGGTATTTTTAATTTACTCTAATAATTTATATTTTTCTGTTTTAATTTTTCTTTTATTCTTTTTATATATAATTTTTAATCTAGAAAGAGAAAGGCGAAAGCTTTTAAAAAAGTTTATAGACGATAATAATCTTTCATACCAAGAATCAATCAAAATGGAAGAAGTCAAGGGAAATCTTTTTAAAACAGGATATCCTTCAAGAATAAAAGAGGTGATTAATGGTAGCTACAAAGAACACAGGGCGAGATTATTTTACTTCACCTATACCGTACAGCAAGGAAAGAATACAATTGTTTACAACTTTACAGTTCTTGAAGTATTTTTTGATAAAGTGATTTTCCCATACATGCATCTTCTTTATGGAAACAGATTTGGATTTTTATCTAATTTTCCCAAGCATGGAAAAAGAGAATCTAATAAAAGGGAGGTGCGACTTGAAGATAAATTTAAAAATACTTTTAAATTATTTGTAAAAGATGGTTATGGGATAGAAGCAATGCAGATATTTAGCAAAGAATTTCTTGATTTTTTAATAAATGAAAAATGCGACTTTAGCATAGAGCTTAATGAAGATAGAATGTATATATATAAAAGACATACGGTAAGCAAAAAAGAAGAATTAAAAGAGCTTTTTGAAACAGCCAACCAAGCAATTAAAAAAATAGATCCACTTTTAAATAGATTAGGAAATGATTTTTCTATATTAAGAGATGCTTATAGCAAAAAATATGATAAAAAATAATATACCAATAGTTAATGCTCACGCTCATGCTGCCATGTTTCCATTTAAGGGAGAGGGCGAGGACTTACCACTTGATAAATGGCTTAATGATGTAATTTGGCCACTAGAGGCTCAAAAAGTTAATCCTGATTTTGTTTACAATCAGACAAAACTAGCAATTAAAGAAATGCAAGATAATAATATTGGTGCCTTTATGGATATGTATTTCTACCAAGATCAAGTAGCTAGAGCTTGTGAAGAATTAAAAATGCCTGTTGTTTTAGGAGAGGGCTTGCTAGATATTAAGGGGCAAGAATCTTTTGATAGAGATATAGAAAAAACAATTAAACTTTTTGAGAAATATAAAGACCATCCATTTATTAGTGTCTCAGTTGCTCCTCATTCTCCATATACAGTAAATGATAATAATTTAAAAAAAGCTAAAGATTTAGCAAGAAAAAATGACTCTATTTATCAAATACATGTTTCAGAAACAAAAAAAGAAGTTGATAATTCTCTCTTAAAAAATAACTTGACTCCAATTGAATATTTAGAAAAATTAAATGTTTTAGACGAAAAAACAGTTTTAATACATTGCGTACATTTATCAGATAATGATATTTCAATTATTGCAAAGTATAATTGTTCAGTAGTTCATTGTCCTATTAGTAATTTAAAATTAGGATCAGGAATTGCTCCAATAAGTAAATTATTAAAAGCAGGCGTAAATGTTGCCCTAGGAACAGATGGATCAGCAAGTTGTGATGTTTTAGATATTAAAGAAGCTGGGAGAATTGCTTCTTATTTACAAAAAGGAATTAATTGTGATCCGACAGAAATAAATAAAGACCAAATAAACAAAATGATGACTATTAATGGAGCTAAAGCACTAAACTTAAATTATTAATTACATCTTTTCTCAATTTCAAATAAATGATATATTATAGAAAAAATAGTATGAAAAATATTTCATACTATTATTTATTTAAAAATAGAGATTAATAATCTCTATTTATTTCGCTGAAGCTCTGTTGGAGCTCCTTTATTTTTTCAACCAAAAGATCGCTTTCCCTCTTCATCTTTAAAGATTCAAGATATGAAGAAGAAACAAGGATGCCTATTGCTCCAAGAAAAGCAATTAGGACACCGTCAATCAATAATTGACTCGATACCATTAATGACAAAAATGTCATTACTGTGCCTACTGCTGTAAAAGCAGCAAACACGCAAGCAATTACAATTACTTTAATTTCCATAATAATCGTCCACCAACATAACAGCGCTAAAGTCCTTTTGTGTAAAGAAGTTGACTAAAATAGCAATTATTAATATCCTTAATTAATGGACCATGATGAATTTGAAAAAATAGTTGTTGAAGGAATTAAAGCAATACCAGAAAAATTTCTAGAAAAATTAGATAATGTAGATATTGTGATTGAAGAGAGGCCAACAAGAGAACAGCTAGAGAAATTAAAAATTAAAAATAATGACCAATTATTAGGACTATATGAAGGAGTGCCCAAAACAGAAAGATGGAATTATGCACAAATCCTGCCAGACAAAATAACCATATTTAAAAATTCAATTAAAAAAATAGCTCACTCTGAAAAAGAAATAAAAGAAATTGTTAGAGATACGGTCTGGCATGAAATAGCTCATCATTTTGGAATGAGCGAAAAACAAGTTAAAGATTCTGAAATAAAAAGAAGAAATAATAAATAAATATATGGAATTTATAAAATCAAAAGTTAAACAATTGGACTGGGTAGATATTGGATTAATTAAGTGGAGCTGTATTGCTTTTGGAATTTTAATTGCAATGCTTTTTCCAGAAATATTAGATATTAATATTTGGTTAATTGTTGCAATTATAGTAGTTTTAGCACTAAGGCCAACATATAGAGTGTATATTAAAAAATAACTCAAATACTTTGACATTTTAATTCATTTATGAGATAAAATAATTGGTTCTCATGAATTTACAAGAAAAGATTATTAAAGAGTGTGAGGAGTGCTATAGACAGATGATCGAATCTTCTATTAACAAGAATACAGAAAAAGCAGAAGATTTCATGCGATTAAAAATGAGAATTTGCAAATTCGCACCCCATGGGTGCCTTATAGCCGAGAAGATTGTTGACTATACGAATTCTTTTTATAGTCAACCTCAATCATAACCCATTTTATACAATGGGTTTTAAATTAAAATGAAAACATACTTAAAATCATTAAAATTAATTAAAGAAGAAAAAGGATTAGCAATGGTAATTATAATTGCTTGTGTTTTGCTTTCTATTTTCACCCTAATTGAACCTTTCTTTTTTAAAGAAGTGATAGATGGATTAATCAACTTAGGGGAAAGTAGCGAAATGATAAAAATATTTTCTATATGGATATTTATTGTTCTGATCAATATTATGCTTTTGGTTGGAGTTTCTTTTCTGGCTTCTTTTATTGCAAACAAAATATATCATAAGTTGTGGATTAAAACATTCAATCATTTACTAGGACTTTCTATTGATTTCTTTCAAGAAAATAAGGCCGGGTCAGTTATAAGAAATTTTGAAAGGGGAATGGATAATTTGTACATGCTTCATATGGGATTTTTTAGAAGTATTTTAATTAATTTGTTAATTATAATAATTCTTTTTCCTATAATTTTCTATTTAAATACGAAAATGGCCTTATTGTTTTTAGCCAGCATTCCAATTTTAATTTCTTTTACAATTTATGGATCAAAAAAAACCATAAACAGACAAAGAGAAGCAGACAACGAGTGGTCTGAAATTTCTGGAATTGCATATGATTCAATTAGTAATATTTTTCTAGTAAAGAGTTTTGTTTTAAAGAATTTTTTGTCGGAAAAAATATTCAAAAGAAGTTTCAAAGCTTACGAGTCTCAAGTTGGAGCTATAAAATGGTGGGGATTTATCGCTAGTTTTTCTAGAAGTATTGGATTAGTATTAAATATTTTAGTTTTCTTCGTTGGTGGAATGCTTTTTATTAACGGAGAAATTACAATCGGAGGCATCATTATGTTTGTTGGTTTTAGTACAATTTTAATTAGTACATTTAATGCTATTTTCTGGAATATTACAGAATACTTATGGCAAAGAGAAAAAATTAATTTTCTTTTTAATATTATAGAAACTAAACCAACTATTACTAACAACAAAAATGCTTTGAAAGTTGAAAGATTAAAAGGAAATATTATTTTTGAAAATGTTTCTTTTACTTACAAGGACGGTGGTGATGCTATTAATAACTTATCATTCAATATTAAAGAAGGTGAGGTGATTGCTTTTGTGGGCCATACAGGATCAGGAAAATCAACTACTGCTAATTTAATCTCAAGATTTTTTGATGCCTCAGAGGGAAAAATATTAATTGATGGAATAAACATTAAAGATATTGATATTGATTCATTAAGAAAGAACATTAGTATCGTTTTTCAAGAAAATACCTTTTTTAATGCCAGCTTTGAAGAAAATCTTAAAATAGGGGAAAAAGAAATTAATAAAGAATTAATTGAAGAGGCCTGCAAAAAAGCATATATTTGGGATAAAATTAAGAGCAGCAAAGATGGATTAAAGCAGGTATTGGGAGATAGGGGAATTAAACTTTCCGGAGGCGAGAAGCAAAGATTAAGTATTGCTAGGGCGATTATAAAAGATGCCCCAATCCTTATACTAGATGAAGCAACATCTGCACTAGACGCAAAAACAGAATATGAAATACAATTGGCTCTATCAAATGCGATAAAAGGAAAGACAACTATTATTATAGCTCATAGATTATCCACCATCAAAAAAGCAGATCGTATTTTTGTTTTTAATAATGGAGAAATTGTTGAAGAAGGAAAGTTTGATGAATTGATAAGCAAGAAGGGGCATTTTTACGAACTAGCTAATCATCAAATTACGATATAAAAAATTAGAGTTTTTAAGCTCTAATAATCACTTAGTCAAGACATTGAAAACTTTCTCGGACTGAGCAACGGTACTCGCCTTCATAATCATCCGACAGGTAATTTCCTTATCAGGTCTAATCCTGTGACATTCGTAGAGATCTTCAAATGTTCTTGCAAGATCTCTTGCTTTTTTGATGACGCTTTCTTTTATCTCTAGCGACTTCTGAGATTTATTCTCATAGTCAAGGATAATTTTGTGAAGCAAGAGCATTTCTTTTGTTTCACTAGAAGAATCAATCATGCTTTCAATAAAAGCAACGAAGAATTCTTCTGGCGGATGAAAAACATCCTCATTTTCTTGGTCATGATACCATGAATTTTTTAAAAAATTCATTTCGTTTTTTATACCTCCAGTGATATACCTAAAGCAATCACTTTGGGCATAACCATCTAAGAGTGCCTCGTGGGCCCTCTTGAATAAATAGTCATACATGTTTGTACCGCCCTCTTTATATAATAAAAATTTAAAAATGGCAAATAATTATTTAATAGATTCCATAATTTGAGGAATTAGATCTTTCTTTCTAGACATCATTCCTTTTATATATATAGAATTATCTTTTACTTCTCCATCAAAAGAAATTGACTCATATCCATCGCTAAGCAACAACTCTGACCCTTCGTTAAGAATATCAGTAACCATTAAGATAACAAAAAGTAAGTTATCTTTTTGTTTCATTTTGTTTAATTCTTCAATTAGCTCTGCCTTTCTTTGCTTCGCTTCAGATAAATCAACTACTTCTACCTGGCCAATTCCAAAACTATTATTACCAACTTCAAATGTTTTAAAGTCAGCATTAATTATTTGCTCTCCTGTCATTCCGCTAAGTGATGATTTTTTCTTTTTAAGCTCTATGCCGAACCTTTCAACATCTTCTATTTCTGCAATTTTAGAAAGCTCTTCTGCTATTTTAACATCCATTGATGTTGTTGTGCTTGATTTAAAAATAACTGTATCTGAAAGAATGGCAGAAAGTAATATTCCTGCGATTGGCTTTGTTATTTCAAATGTAGCATTGTTAAACATTTTTTTAGCAATAATTGTTGCCGTTGATCCATACGGCCTTATTTCAAATCTTATTGGATTAGATGAAGAAAATCCTATCTTATGATGATCAATCACTTCTACAACCCTAGCATTCTCAAGACCAGCAAAACCCTGACTATCTTCATTATAATCTACAAGGATAACTTTTCTATCTTCAGTTGAACACATGCTTATCGGCTCTTCAACATTAAAATGTTCTAAAACATATTTTGTTTCTGGATTAAGTTCTCCGCAAATAGTTGGAACAGCTTTTACCCCCTTATGCTTCAAATATTCAGAGTAAGCAATAGCTGAACAAACTGCATCTGTGTCAGGAGACTTATGTCCAACGATATAAATTGTTTCTTCTTGATTCATATTTTTTAATAATTAATTATGCTTCTAATATATAATGAAATTGACTTAATGTAAAATGATTATTTTGACTTTTAAGAACTCATATTGTATAAACTAATTAGCTCTTAGGAGGTAGTAATATGTGTTTAAAATGCAAAATCGTTGATTTGAAACGCAGGATATGGAACAAAAGAATTCTCCTGTGGTGGTACCGCCTGTGGATTAGGAAAGATGAATTTCATCAATCGCTAGCAACCGACCCTTATGCATTAATATGTATGAACGAAGAAGAAAAACTTGAATACTTCAAGGACATCTACAAGAGAAGGGCATTAGCACACAAAAGATCACTTGAATAAACCCAAGTGATTTTATTTTTATACCCATTGACAAATTATTATCTTTGTTTTATACTTTAATAAACCTAGCGAGGGTTTGTTATGGAAGAAAAAAAAATAAAGAATGAAACAGAGCTGCCTATTGAGTGGCTCATGATTCAAGCAAAAAAAATGGTGTCTCTCATTGAGAGATATCAGGAAGCGACAACAGAAGAAAAGAAAAACTTTCTCCGAAAAAAAATAGAAAAAGAAATTTCTCTTCAAAAGGCTCTCCTCGGAAAACAGGAGGACTTAAAAAAGGAACTAGGCATCATAGATGCCGACGGAGATCAACGGATAAAAAATCTTGTTGACCTTCAAGAACTAAAAGAACAAGCACCAATCATAGAGTGCTAATAAAGTCACGAGCAGACTATAAAAGCTCTTTTTTATTTGACAAGAAACAATAGGGAAATTATAATAATAGTAATAATTATAATAAATAAAAAATATGCCTAAAAAAGCTACACCTAAAAAAAGTTCACTTGGGGCAGCGGTAGGAATAGGAGTTGGAATTGCAGCAGCAACAGCCGCAGCATATCTTCTATTCGGTCCTGAAGGTAAAAAGAATCGTAAAAATATAACAGGATGGTCTGTTAAAATGAAAGGGGAGATAATAGAAAAGTTTGAGAAAGCAAAAGAGATAACAGAACCAATATATCATGAAATTGTTGATGAGGTTTCTAAGAAATACAGTAAATTAAAGAATGTTGACAAAGAAGAACTTGAGGCAGTTGTAGAAGACCTAAAGAGTAATTGGAAGAAAATAGCTAAAGACGCAAAACCTAAAAAGAAAAAGTAGAGCCATTAGCTCTCTTTTTTTATAAATAAAAAAGGGGAGTACTAGTTTTTAGAAATCCCATAGATTTCATCGTACTCCGCCTGAGTAAAATTCCTCTTAATGTTTCCATTGTTGGAAGTTTTTTTTTCTTGAGGAACCAATACTTTCTTGAAGAGATTCTTCATCTCTCCTTTACCAGGATGACGTTTTGTTAACGGCATAGATTATATTTAGTAAATTATTTCTCACTTGTCAACTTTTTTATCAGATGGTAGAATAAATTATATGAACAAAACAACAAAAACAGTAAGAACTTTTTATTTATATGTCGTAGCTTTATTAAGCTTGATATTTTTAGCAGTAGGAATAGGGAACTTAGCTAATGCAACATTAAAAGCAACTATATTTAAAGAAGCAGAAAAAAGAGATTATAGCATGTGCTATAGTTATCCCTATTATGTTTCTTCAGTTGATCTAAAATCCCTAGAAGGAGTAACTGAAAATCAAACTGAGAAAATAGAAGCGATGATAAGGGACTATGATTCATGGCAAGAAAGAAACACCGGAGAAGCGTGCTACAAATCAGAAAGAGAAAAAAGAATGGTTGATTCTTTAACAATGATAATTATTGCTCTTCCTCTATACATCTTCCATTGGATGATCATTAGAAGAGAAAAAAGAGAAAATGAATAATATTGCAATGATCCTCGCCTCTAAAGATTTTAGAGACGAGGAATACTTTGTTACCAAAGAAGTTCTAGAAAGACAGGGAAATAAAGTTAGGGCCATCTCTAATGATAAAAAAGCCATTGGCAAATTTGGTGGTGAAGTTGTTGCTGATATTTTAATAGAAGAAATAGACATAGATAATTTTGACGCTATTGTATTTATTGGTGGCTCAGGAGCAATAGAACTACTAGATAATGATATTTCATATAATATCTGCAGAGAATGCATCAAAAAAGATAAAATCCTGGGAGCAATATGCATTTCTCCCGTTATTCTTGCTAAATCAGGTGTTTTGAGGGGTAAAAAGGCCTCTGTCTGGTCTTCTAATATGGATAAATCAGCAATCTCTATACTTGAAGAAAATGGGGCTATTTATAGCTCTGAGCCGGTAACTGTTGATGGGAATATAATTACAGCAAATGGCCCAGATGCTTCAAGTGATTTTGCATTAAACATTGACAAAATCTTAAAAACAAGTAGTATTTAGTTATAAGTTAATATTCCACAGAAAGCGGGCACAAAAGTAAGACCTGCCGAGGAAAACGCAAGTTTTTTAGGTCGTCTGTGGAATCACAGATTTTTTTAATTAATAATTATGGCTTTAACAAAAGAACAAAAACAAGATATTGTTTCTAATTTAGAACAAAGTATAGAAAAGCAAAAATCAATCGTCTTTGTTGGTTTTGACGGAGTTGATGTTAAGGAAATCACTCAATTTAGAGAACTATTAAAGGATGGAGGCAGCGAAATGAAAGTTGCTAAAAAAAGTTTAATGAAGATTGCTCTAAAAAACAAAGACATTGAATTTGAGCCACAAGAATTAGAAGGAGAAGTAGCAATGGTGTTTGGCTACGAAGATGAGATCGCTCCAAGTAAACTTTCTTATGATTTTTCTAAGAAGAATGAAAAAATTAAAATCTTAGGAGGGTTTTTAGAAAACAAGTTTTACGAGATTAACGATGTTATCAAGTTAGCACAATTACCAAATAAGGAACAATTACTTGGCATGCTTGTTGGAACACTTAATGCACCAACAACAAATCTAGTAGGAGTTCTTTCGGGAAATACAAGAAATTTAGTTTACGCACTTTCCCAAATTAGAGATAAAAAAGCATAACACTACATTAAGGTATAGTTAACTAATAAAATAAGGTTTCATTAGTTAGTATAGTTAATGTGAATAAAAACATGTCAGAAGAAAAAGAAATTGTAGAGGTTCCTGAAAAGTTTAAAAAGCTTGTTGAGGAAATCGAAAAAATGTCAGTGCTAGACCTATCAGAACTAGTAAAAGTTCTAGAAGATAAGTTTGGCGTATCAGCAGCACCTCAAATGGTTGCAGGAATAGCTCCAGTAGCGGGTGGTGAAGCAGCTCCAGCTGGTGAAGAAAAATCATCATTTGATGTTGTATTGACTAGCGCAGGAGATAAGAAGATTGAAGTTATTAAGGTTGTTAGAGACCTAACTCAAAAAGGACTAAAAGAAGCTAAGGACTTAGTTGATGAGATTGCAACAGGCGCTCAAACAATCAAAGAAGGCGTTGAAAAGAAAGAAGCAGAAGAAATTAAGCAAAAATTTGTTGACGCTGGTGCAACAGTAGAATTAAAATAATATTTTATTGTACTAAAAAACTCCGCTATAAACAGCGGAGTTTTTGTTTGTCTTATTATCCACCACAGACAGAAGATGGAATTCCTCCTGTGGCCCTACAAATAACTTTTGTAAGAGCTTCTTTTTCTCCTTCTTCGCCCAATGATTGACCTGCTCCAGTTCTGTAATACTTACATCCAGCAATGATTGTAGGAACGGCTCCTTGGCCATATTTTAATAGTACATCAACATCTTCGGCGCCATCATATCTTAAACGATAATCAATTGCATCTCCGAATTGTGCAACTACATCAGTAATTAATGGTTTTTCCCATTCGCAATATGGACAGGTTTCAGAACCAAAGAAATATACTATTGGCTTTTCATTTTCCATACATACATCTAACTCTGTAATTTCTTTAAATCCTCCTTCAACTTCTATTGATTCCTTTTCTAACATCTCAGGAAGATCTCCTTGCTGATTCCCTCCAGAAGCACCTTCGGACATATCAATTGGTCCATCAACGAAAAGATACCTACCGTCACCAGACACAACTGACTTAAATGTTTGACCTTGGATGCCAAGATCAACATCATACATTCCCTTAATGGTCTTTGATTTTTCAATCCCTTCTAAAGTAGCAACGGTTTCACCACCTAATAAATTTTGATTAATATAGTTTATTGTATTTTCTCCAATTTTTTGAGGAGATCCAAAAGATGGCTTTATTAAAAATGCCAATGAAACGATTAAAGCTATTACTAGAACAATCGTAGATATTTTCCACTTATCAAGAGAAAGTTTCTTTTTCTTCATTTTTTTTATTTTATTATAATTATATAAATAATATATCAATTAATTTAAAAAAGAGCAAACAAAAGCCCCGGTTTCCCGGGGCGTTAAGAATATTAAGAATTACTCTTCGTCTTCTTCTTCGTCGTCGATTTCTTCTTCGTCATCAACTTCTTCTTCGTCATCATCTAGCTCGCTTGTCATTTCTTCTTCGTCATCTAGTGATTCACAAGATTCTTCGTCGTCCATTAATAATGAAGTTTCTTCTTCAGTAGTAGTTTCTTCTTCTGGTGTGTTTTCTTCTTCAAAAATCATAATTTTGTTTTTTATTAATATTAATGATAATAGCCGACCTTTTTCTAAGATGTTATCATTATATTAATAGAATCATTATTGTCAAGTCCAAATTGTGGACATTTTTTAAAAATAGAATATAATTATTATATGAACATTATTTTGAGTTATTTTTATTGGCAGTTAATAGAGACACCTAAAAAGCTAATTCTAATAATTAAGGACTTTATTATTTTTGGTTTTAACCTTTTTTCTGTAAAAGAAACGATTGGAAACTTGTTTTCTCCATGGAAAAGATATGCATGGGACTACGGAAGAGGTTTTGACTTCGCAAGATATTTTGATGTTTTCACATCTAACCTAATTGCAAGGATAATAGGATTTATTATGAGAATATTTCTATTATTCTTTTTTATTGTGTATGAAATATTAGTTTTAATAATCGGTCCACTAGTATTTTTATTCTTCCTATCATATCCATTTATAGCTTTGTGGATACTAATTAGTATTATATGAACAATATTAAACAAACAGACATATACAGGGCAGTAAGATGGGAAAAGTTTTTCTTATTATTAAAGTTTTTAAGAAATGTTTCCATTATAGCTATTTTTGGTTTTATTTTCTTTTTCTTTAAAGATGGTGTCGGATTTTATATTGATATAGCAATAATACTTTTTGCTTTTATTCTAATAGCAAACAACTTAAAATCATTTTTTGAAAATTATCTTAAGAAGGTAAAAAATAAAAAACCACTAGAAGTTGCCATAGAAGACGAAGATAATTTACTGCCTTATCTTAACTTTAATTCAGTTAAATACATTACTTCTTCTAAAGCGCTTGATCAAACATCAATACTTAAAGCATTCCTTAAACCTAAAAATCAAAAAATTAGATTTATAATGATGAGATTGTTAATTGATTTAGAGGCATTTAAAAAAGATTTAGAGGATGCAGAATACAAAGTAAGAGATGATTCTACCGATATTATTAAAGAAGCAGGGAAAATAGCAGTGAAAAGAAACAGCCAAGTTATTAAAGAAGGTGACATTATAGCATCACTAGCCAAAAATGAGCCACACTTAAAAGAAATTATTACTCATTCTGATATTGAAGAAGATGATTTTGAAAAAGTAAATGAATGGCAAGAGAGAATATCTAATAGGTTAAAAAAGATGAAAGAGTGGTGGAGCTATGAAAATCTCCTACGAATTGAGTCGCTGGGTAGCGACTGGACAGCAGGATACACTCCAACACTAGATAGTTTCTCTATTGACTGGACTGCCATTGTTAAAAGAAGGGGATTTGAAGATGTTGTAGGTCACAAAGAAAAGGTTTCTCAGTTGGAAAGAATTCTTTCTAAGAAAAATGCTGGCAATGCTTTAATTATTGGAGATCCAGGAGTCGGTAAGAAAAATATAATTCATGGACTAATTAGAAAAAGTATAATTAATCGCTCAGCAAAAGAGATAAATGGTAACCGTTTTGTAGAATTAGATATTGTTTCATTATCTGCAAGCGTTACTTCTTTTGAGCAAATGGAAAAAATACTAGACCAATGCTTCAAGGAGGTAGTCCATGCTAGAAATGTTATTCTAATTATTAACGATTTCCATGACTTTTTGGGAGGAAAAACAAAAGCTGGAATAGTTGATGTTTCTGGTTTAATAGGTAGTTACCTTTACTCTCCATATTTCAAAACAATATGTCTAACTTCATACAATGGATTACATAAATATATAGAAAAGAAGCCATCAATATTAGCAGAATTCCAAAAAATAGAAGTAGAAGAAATGAGCAAAGAAGACACTATTGAAGTTCTTGAGAATAAAGTTTTTGGTGTTGAAGCAGAAAATAAAAAGTTTATTCCTTTTAATTCATTAAAAGAAATTGTTGAGGTTTGTGAAAAATATATATTTGATTTTCCTTTTCCTCAAAAAGCAATAAATATATTAGAAGAAACGGCATTGCTTAAAGACAGTAAAGTTGTTCTGCCCGAAGATGTGCATTCTCTTGTTTCAGAAAAAACACAAATACCGATTGGAAAAATTAGAAGCCAAGAAAAAGAAGTTCTTTTAGACCTAGAATCAATTCTGCACAAAAGAGTTATTGGACAAGAAGAAGCAGTGAGAGAGATATCATCGGCTCTAAGAAGATCAAGAACAGGGGTGCAAACAAGAAAAGGGCCTATGGGAAGTTTCTTATTTCTAGGACCCACCGGGGTTGGAAAAACTGAAACAGCAAAAGCATTAGCAGAAACATACTTTAAATCAGAAGAAAAAATTATCCGTCTGGATATGTCAGAATTTCAAAGAATTGAAGACATTGAAAGGATATTAGGATCTGAAAAACAAGAGGGTATTCTTACAACCCAAGTAAAAGAAAATCCTTTCTCTTTGGTGCTATTAGATGAAATAGAAAAATCACATCCTAATATATTAAATCTTTTCTTACAGGTATTAGATGAGGGATATTTAAATGATTACACGGGAAGGAAGATAAGCTTTACTAATTCTATTATTATCGCTACATCAAACGCAGGATACAAAACAATACTAAAAGCACTAGAGGAAGACAAAGAAATGCCAGAAATTAAAAGAGAATTATTGGCAGATGTTTTTGAGAAAGGATTGTTTAGGCCAGAATTTATTAATAGGTTTGACGGTGTAGTTGTTTTCAAGTCATTGAGTAAAGAAAATCTACATCAAATTGCGGGACTTCAATTAGAAAAATTAAACAAAAACCTACACTCAAAAAGAATAAAATTAATTATTACAGAAGAATTAAAATCTAAAATTGTTGAATTGAGCTATAATCCTACCTTTGGTGCCAGGGAAATGAAAAGAATAGTTCAAGATAAAGTAGAAAATGTCTTGGCTAGGGAATTATTAAAAGATTCAATACCCAATGGAAGCTCACTAACAATAGACCCTAAAACCTTCAAAGTACTCATTAATTAAATAATCTATCTGTGGAAAACTCTTAAAACCCTTGTTTACAAGGGTTTTTTAGTGGTTGACAAGTAATTTTAGGTGGTGTAGAATGGTCGTACAGTGTTAATAAGTGGGGAAAAGTGTGGATAACTAAGATCAATTGTGGATAACTAAAAATGATAATAGGCCAATACAATTACAATTTAGACCCCAAAAAGAGGCTAACCATTCCTACTAAGTTTAGAAGTGTTTTATCAAAAGGCGCCATCCTCACCAGAGGAATTGATGGGTGTCTTTTTTTATATCCACAAAAACAATGGAACGAATTGGCAGACAAACTAAGCAAGCTTCCTTTGTCACAAGCAAACGCAAGAAGCTTCGCAAGAGTAATGATTGCTGGAGCAATGGATGTTAAGGTAGACAGTTTGGGCAGAATTCTAATACCTGATTATTTAAAAGATTACGCAAAATTAGATAAGAAGGTTGTAATTGCCGGATTGTACGACAGAATTGAAATTTGGGATGAAGAAAACTGGCAGAAATATGGAGAAACAACAGGAACACAAGTTGAAAACATTGCAGAAGGATTAAAAGAATTAGGTATATAAGATGCACATACCAGTTTTATTAAATGAAATAATAGACCTAATTGAACCCAATAAAAACTATATTGACTGCACGCTAAGCTTCGGAGGACACACAAGGGAGATATTAGAAAAGAATAAACCAAATGGGAAGGTGCTAGGAATAGAGATAGACAAAGAGATATTTGAAAAAACAATAAGTGACAATCGCTTGATAGCTGTAAATGATTCATACATAAACCTTGAAAAAATAGTTGAGGAAAATAATTTCAAAGAAGTATCGGGAATATTGCTAGACGCTGGAATGTCATCATATCATATTGATTCAAGTGAAAGGGGATTTAGTTTCAATAAAGACGAACCACTACTAATGAATTATAGCGATGGATTATCAGCAGAAGAAATAATTAACGATTACAGCGAAAATGAAATTGAAAGAATATTAAGAGAGTACGGAGAAGAAAAATTTAGTAAAAAAATAGCAAAAAAAATAGTTGAAGAAAGAAAAAAGAGAAGAATAAAAAGCACATTACAATTAGTTGAAATAATTAAAAGAATAGTTCCTAAATCAAAAATCAATCCTGCGACAAGAACATTCCAAGCCCTAAGAATAGAAGCAAACCAAGAGCTAGAAAACTTAAAAAAGGTTCTTCCGCAAGCATTAGAAATATTAGATGATGGTGGAAAATTAATGATAATATCATTTCATTCACTTGAAGATAGAATAGTTAAAAATTTTATAAAAGATAATCAGCTAAAATTAAATAAACCAATAATTCCTAGTGAAAAAGAAATAAGGTTAAATCCAAGAAGTAGATCAGCAAAATTAAGAATAATAGTTAAAAAATAAATATGACAAAAAGAAATAAAAGAAAAAAGAATTTGGTATTAGCGTCGGTATTATTTAGCTTGTCACTATTGACCTTTTTTTACCTTTTTCAAGTAGTCAAAATGTCTGAAACTGCTTATCAAATTGGAAAAAATAATACAACAATTGATTATCTTAAAAAAGAAAATGCTAACTTGAAACTATCTATTTCTCAACAGAAAAATCTAAAAAATGCAGAAGAGAAAATCATTGAAGAAGGTTTCTTAAAGGTAAGCGCAAGCACAAGAAATTATATTGTTATTCCAGAAATATCTTTAGCTAAAAAATAGTTAGATGAAGATTAAAGATTTAAGAATAAATCTTATTGTCATTTTTGTTTTTATCATTGGTGGCCTATTTTTATGCCGTCTTTTTATTCTTCAAATAGACCAAGGTAATTTTTATAAGGCAATCGCTCAGGGCCAGCAAGTTCAATTATCAGAAATGGAGGGAGAAAGGGGATATGTCTATTTTAGCAACGGTGAGATATTAGCAATGAATAAAGAAGAGCCATATCTTTTTATTTCTCCAGCAGAGATTGAAAATAAAGAAGAGGCGATAGAAGCAATATTAAGAATAATAGATGTAGAAGAATCATTCTTAATTTCTCTATTTGAAGATGAAAATAGTTTTTATAAAATTGTTAAAAAAGAAATTGGCAAAGAAAAGGCAGACAAAATTAAATCCTTAAAATTAAAAGGATTATACATCGGCAATGATACAAAAAGATATTATCCTGCTGAAAAAACTGGCTCTCAAATTATTGGCTTTGTTAATCAAGATAAAATAGGCCAATACGGAATAGAGGGGCACTACAATGAAACAATAAAAGGATCGTCATCACTAGAAAAAAGCGAAAGAAACCCTTTTAGCTTTTCATTTAGGGGGGCAAACAATGATTCTCTCAATGGAGATAACTTAACATTAACAATTGATTATAATATTCAATTTATCGCTGAGAAACTACTTGAAGAGGGGATAGAAGAATATGATGCCGAAGGGGGGAATATAATTGTTATGAATCCTAATACTGGCGCTATCATTGCAATGGCTCAACAACCAAATTTTAATCCTAACAATTATAGAAATAGCAATAGTGCGTATTTTAAAAATACTTCTATTCAAGAGATATTTGAACCAGGGTCAATTTTTAAACCAATCACAATGGCAATGGCAATTAATGATAATGTCGTTACAGCAGAAACTAAATATAATGATGCATTGGGATATGTTCAATATCCAACTAAAAAAGTTTCTAATTATTTGAATAAGTCATGGGGGGAAGTAAATATGACTCAAGTTCTAGAAAATTCAATCAACACTGGTGTAATTTTTGCAGAAAAACAAATGGGTCATCAATCTTTTTACAACTATTTAGAAAAATTCGGTATCTTTGAAAAAACTGGGATTGATCTATCAGGAGAAGTTGTTTCAGCAAACAATGAAATCAAGAATGCTTTGAATAGCAATGTTGATATTAGTTTTGGAACAGCATCTTTTGGACAAGGCATAGCAATGACGCCCCTACAAATGATTAATTCTTTCTCTGCTATTATTAATGGTGGCACATTATATAAACCATATGTTGTTAAAAAAATTAATAATCAAATGGTTGAACCAAAAGCAATAAGAGAAAATATTATCTCTAAGGAAACAAGCACAGAACTTAAAAAAATGTTAATCAGCGTAGTTGAGAATGGTTTTGGACACTTAGCAAAAGTTGAAGGTTATTGGATAGGAGGCAAAACAGGAACATCTCAAATACCATATTCATCTCTTGGCATAAATAAAGCGGGCTATTCTGATAGCACATGGCAAACATTTATGGGCTTTGCTCCCGCACTAGATCCTCAATTCATTATCCTTGTTAAATTAAATAATTCTAAGAAAATAAAAACATCAGAATATTCAGCTGTACCAATATTTAACAAGCTAGCAAATTATATATTTGATTATTGGCAAATACCTCCTGATTATTTAGACAAAAAATAATTAATGTGCTATTTTTATTACTATTACGGGTCCCATCGTCTAGAGGCCTAGGACACTAGATTCTCAATCTAGTAACACCGGTTCGACTCCGGTTGGGATCACATGGAATTAATTAATTATATTTTAATTTTCTTATTATCCTGTGTTGCTTTTTATTTCTCAGGAGAAATAATCGTTAAGAGCTTTAGTCGGGTTGCTAAATTTTTAGGATGGAAAGAATTTGTAGTTTCTTTCCTATTAATGGCATTCATTGGTTCACTACCTAATCTTTTCGTGGGAATATCTTCGGCAATGCACAGTATTCCAGAATTATCTTTTGGTGAAGTAATTGGTGGTAGTGTTATTAATGTTACTCTTGCAATTGCTCTAGCAGCACTATTTTCTAAAAACGGTATCCCTGCAAAAAGCAGAACAATTAATACCTCTTTAATTTTCACATCAATTGCCGCTGTCTTGCCAGTCCTTCTAATTTGGGATGGAATTCTTTCAAGAATGGATGGCGTTATCCTTATTTCCTTTTTCTTTTTCTATATCTTCTGGCTCTTCTCTAAAAAAGACAGGTTTACCAAGGTTTGTGAAGATGAGCAACCAATACAAAAAAGCTTTCAAGGTTCACTGAAAAGTGTAGTCAAAATTATTTTCTGTTTAATTCTGTTCGCTATTGCATCTGATATGATTGTACGATCAGCATCATTTTTTGCAGAATCATTTGACATCCCCGTAATGATTATCGGACTATTTATTGTCGCCCTAGGAAATTGCGCACCAGAAATATTCTTCGCTATCAGCACCGCAAGAAAAGGCCTTGAGTGGATGATCCTAGGAGCTCTAATGGGAGCAATTGTTTCTCATTCAACGCTGGTAATTGGTGTTGTGGCTATTCTACATCCGATAGTTATTACAGACCTTTCTCCATTTTTAATCGCAAGAATATTCTTGTTTATAGCAATATTCTTCTTCTTTGTCTTTGTTAAAACAAATCACCATATTAGTAGAAGAGAAGCTGTCTTTTTGCTATTTATTTATATATTCTTCATAATCACTGAAATGCTATTTGGTTGATAAAAAGATTTGACTTTTATCACTTAAATTGATATAAGAAACAAGTATTAAATTAATTAAATTATATGTTAGCAGTAATAAAAACAGGCGGGAAGCAATACAAAGTTTCTCCAAATGACAAAATCAAAATAGAAAAATTAGACCAAGAAGAGGGTAGCGAAGTTGTGTTTGAAGAAGTTCTTTTGCTTGATAATGAAAAAGAGTTGCTAATCGGAACACCTAGAGTTGAAGGCGCAAAGGTAGTTGCTAAAATAATCAAGCAAGCTAGGCATCCAAAAGTGATGACTTACAAGTTTAAACCAAAGAAAAGATACAAGCTTAAGCAGGGACATAAGCAATATTACACAGAGGTTCAAATAACTGAAATTAAGAATTAAAAACCAATATCTCCTTCGGCAAACTCACGGCCTGTTTCCATATTTCGGAAGCAGGCTCTTTGTTTATCAAAAACAAGCTCTACTCTTCCGATAGGGCCATTTCTGTGTTTTGCAATAATAATATCAGCCATTCCTTTTCTAGGAGTTTCTTCTTGATAAACATCTTCTCTGTAGATAAACAATACAACGTCTGCGTCTTGTTCAATTGCTCCACTCTCACGCAAGTCAGACAATCGTGGTATTTTAGGGGTTCTTTGTTCAACTGCTCTAGATAGTTGAGATAGTGCCAATACGGGAATATTAAGCTCCCTTGCAAGACCTTTTAACTGTCTTGATATTTCAGTGATTTGCTGGACACTATTCGTTATTCTATGATTTGGCTCAATCAATTGTAAATAATCAATAATAATTAATCCAAGACCATGACTTGCTTGCAATCTTCTTGCCATCGCTCTCATTTGTAAAACACTACAACTTGAAGCATCATCAATAAATATTGGTGCCTCTGATAAAACTCCTAAGGCGTGCTGAATACAAACAAAATCATTATCTTCACCTTCGGAAGAAAGCATTCCTTGTCTAATTTTCCAAGAATCAATATTTGATTCAGAACTAATTAATCTATCAATTAACTGATCTTTTGACATCTCTAAAGAGAAAATGCCAACAGGTAATTTTTCGTTAAGAGCAACATTTTTTGCGATATCTAGTGCTAGACTTGATTTACCCATAGATGGCCTAGCTGCTAAAACAACTAAATCGGATTTTTGTAGTCCTGATAAAACGGAATCAAGTCCCTTAAAGCCAGTAGCAACTCCTCTTGTTGCACCTTTTTGTTTAGACATTCTATCAATCCTTTCAAATGCCTCTTCAAGATATGGCTTGATTGGTAAAAATGATTGGGTTAGATTCTTTTGAGTAATGCCAAATATTTTTCTTTCTGCTGAATCAAGTAAATCATCTGGGTCTTCATCTTCTTTGTATCCCATTAGTCCAATTTCTGAGCCCGCTTCAATTAAGTCCCTCAAAACTCTTTTCTTTTTTACAATTTTAGCATAAGTCAAAACATGACTTGCCGTAGGAACAATATTAATTAATTCAGTTAAGTAAGCAGTTCCTCCAAGATTATCCAAATGATTTCTTTCTTTTAACTTAGAAGCAACAGAAATTAAATCAACTGGCTCTCCAGAAGCAAAGAGATCTTCTATTGCTTGGTATATATACTGATGATTTCTTTTATAAAAATCCTCAGCACGAATAGTATCTGCAACCTTAGTAATAGCTTCTCTTTCAAGCATTAAAGAACCAAGCAAACTTTTCTCTGCTTCAATGTCTTGTGGAGGTATTTTTATATTTGATATTTTCTCATCCATTGTATATAATGTAGCAAATAAAGAAATCAAGGTCAATCATATATGAAAGTAGGATTTATATCATTTCACTCTTTTGCTAATCCCGGAGGAGTTAAAAATCACATTTTAGGCCTCTCTAAAGAATTTGAAAAAAGAGGTATTGAAACTAAAATCATCGTCCCTAGAAGAAAATTGTGGGAAAAATATGACAAAAATGTCATTCTTTTGGGCACTTCAATTCCAATTAATGTTGCCG
>Ga0334900_1001208_pt1 | contig 29615 bp, 18 predicted proteins | sample GraSluR3_MG_2_FD_207231 | JGI IMG/M metagenome (GOLD analysis project Ga0334900, IMG submission 207231) | Sludge microbial communities from methane-producing bioreactor in Wageningen University, Netherlands - Granular Sludge_31_08-R3 | ecosystem: Engineered > Bioreactor > Anaerobic >...
TGGTCCGGCCCCATCCGGCTGATTTCGGGCTGGCGTCGCTCTGTGCCAGCGGGGAAGTCGTCTCGAGCCTCTTGAGCGCCGAGGCGAAGCTGTCGGCCGGGTCGTTGCGTGACGTGGTGCGCTTGACCAACGCCATGCGAGCGATCTATCAGGGCGAAACCGAGCCGGCACGGCTCGATGCGGTCGGCGATCTGCTCGGCTGGCTGGACGGCCTGCCCGAAATCGAGCGGCATTATTTCGCGATGCGCATCGTTTCGTGGTGCGCGAACCGTGGGCCGTGGGAACGCCCCGTCTTCGACCTCGAAGCCGAGATCCTCGGCCGGCTCCCCGAGCGTTGCTACGGCCACGAGGACTACCGCGCGTATTGGCGAGGCCAATTGACGGGCGGTTGCCCGCCGTTTGCGGAATACCTGGAGGAGTTGGAACGAGACGCTCCGTGAGAAGCGCAAGGTCAGCACGGAATCGTACGAAGAGGAGTCTTCCCATGCGTAGCGCGACTGGCGTTCTATTGCCCCTTGTACTCTCCGGCGCAGCGCCGGCGTGCTGGGCGGTCGAGGCGAGACTGGAAGTGTGCCCGCGGGAAGTGTGCCTGGCCGACCCGGTCTTCGTGCGCGTGGTCGTCCGGAACACCGAGAGCGAGCCGATCGAGATGCCTCTCTCGTTCGTCCGCGACTCGACGCTTTTTTTCGAGGTCGACAACCATTCGAGCGACTACCTGTACCGGGCCCGCGAAGACCCGGGGGCCGGGGGGGCCGCGCCGGGGGTCTTGCGCCCCGGCCAGGAGTGCATCGTCGCCTACGACGTCATCGAGCTCCCGCCCGTCGATCATTTCGGGCGGGACTTCTGGGACGAGATTGCGACGCTCGGCTCGGCCGGCGTTCGGGCCATCTTGTGGCACGACGCGGTCGACCAGCGTCAGGTCGTGCGGGCCGACCTGCGGATCAGGGAGCGGCCCCGGGCCGAGATGCGGCGCCTCGGGCAGTTGTACGCCGAATCGAAGCGGCTTCGCGCCGCGGACAGCGTGCCGGCCGACTTCGATGACTCGCGGCCCGGCCCCGGGTCTTTCGGGCTTCCCTCGCTGCGTCCGCAAGAGGAGGTCGTGGGGCCGCTGCTGGCGGCGGAGCCGCAGTTGTCGCCCGGCCCCTTGCGCGACGTGCTGCACCTGACGAACCTGATGCGAGCCGTCTACGACGGCAACGACGACCCGGCACGCGGCGAGATCGTGCGCGAGTTGCTGCGGTGGCTCGACGAGTTGCCGGAGATCGAGCGTCACTACCTCGCCCTGCGCTTGCGTGCGTGGTGGAGCAGTTGCGCTCCGCGCCAGCCCGTCTTTTTCGAGTTGGCCCACGGCCTGTTGGCGCGCCTTCCCGAGCGATGCTACGGGCAGGACGATTACCCCGGCAGTTGGCGGAGCGCCCTGGCGGGATGTCCGGGCTACGTGGAATACGTGAAACGGTTGGAACGCGAAGGCCCTGACCCTTGAGCCTTACGGGGAGAACCGATCGAGAGGGTTCTCTCCTTGGTCCGAGCGAAACGAAGGGAAAGGCCGTGTTTTCCGCCGGAAATCGCGGCCCTTTCACTTGACGTCCATCCCCTTTGTTCTGAAAACGCACCCTCCACGCATTGGGAAATTCAGGATCACGGTTCGGCCGCATCAGCCAGGCGCCGATGGCCGCGACGACCAGGGCTACGGCGATGAAGGGCGGCGAGGTTCCACGAACTGGGCGTGCCGATCTGGGCGACCGACGAGGCCCGATAAGCGCCCGGGACCGACCGCCTCGCCGGATTGTGCGGGCCGTCGCGGTCGTAGCGATTGACGGGCATACGACCGCCGTCGTCGCGCCCCAGTCGCGTTGCGCCGGCCGATTTGGTCGAAGCGGTCGCGCCCGTCGCGCCGATCCTACGGAAATGCCGAGACATGCCGGTCGAAGAGCATGAATGACCAGACACACCGCCGGGGCACTCCGATGAACCGCTGCCGATTTCGTCGCATTCGGTTGATCTCGACGATCGTGGCGTTCCTGGGCCTGGGGCTCTGCGCGGCAGTCGCGCCTGCCGCGGAAGGGCCGCTGCTTCGCTACACCGGCGCTCTGCGACCGCTCCCTCCGGCGGCGGAATCGGCGGGCGAGTCGGCGCAGGCCGTTGCGTACCGCCAGCCCGCCGGTCCCGTGCCGTCGGTCGCGCCCCCGGGCGACGATCGGTTCTCGGGGCGGGTACCGATCGAGACCGCGGTCCAGTACGCGCTGGCCAATAATCCGGAGATTCAGGCCGCCCGGTACCGCGCCCGCGCTTTGGGAGCCCGGGTGCCTCAGGCCGCGTCGCTGCCCGATCCGATGCTCATGACGAGCATCTTCCTCGAGTCGATCGAGACTGCCGCGGGGCCGCAGGAAGTCGCCTTGAGTCTCTCCCAGAAATTCCCCTGGTTCGGCAAGCGGGGCCTGCGAAGCCAGGTGGCCTACCACGAGGCCATGGCGGCCTACGCCCGGGTCACGGCGCTGGAGCTCCAGGTGATGGAGCGGGTCAAGCGAGCGTACTACGACGTGTATTTCCTGCAACATGCGATCGACGTGGTCCGCACGCTCGAGCCCCGGCTCGCCGACGTCCGAGAGATCGCCCGCACGAAGGTCGAGACGAGCAAGGCCGGCTTGGAGAGCGTCTTGCGGGTCGAGGTCGAACTGTCGGGGCTGGCGACCAGGATCGTGGAGTTGGAGCAGACCAAGACCGACGCGCAGGTTCGGCTGGCCACGCTGCTTCATTTGCCGCCCGACGCGCGAATCGAGGCGGTTCCCGTCGCCGCGCGAAGCGAAGTGGGTCGCACGGCCCGCCTTCTGGTCGATCTGGCCGAGGCGTATCAACCTGAGCTGCAGGCTCGGCGTCGCGAGGTGGCGCGCGACCAGACTTCGGTCGATTTGGCCTGCCGCGAGTACTGGCCCGACGTGACCGTGGGATTCAACTGGTTCGAGATGGGCTCGCAAGGGCTCAGCCCGGTCGCGACCGGCGACGACGCCTACGCGCTGGCCGTCGGGGTGAATCTGCCGATCTACCGCGGCCGGCTCGACGCGGCCGTGCGCGAGTCGCGGTACAACACGATGCGGAGCCGGCGGGAGTACAGCGCGGCGCTCGATCGGGTGCGCGGCGACGTCGAGGCCCTGTACGCGCGGTTTCAGGAGCACGACCGCATTCTCGCCATCCTCGGCTCGGAGATCATCCCCCGCGCCGAGCGGACCCTGGAACTCTCGATCGAAGCCTACCGGCTCGACAAGCTGAGCTTCCAGCAGCTCATCGACACGTACCGCACGCTGTTGAATTACCGGATCGACTTCCACAAGCGCGAGGCGTTGCGCGAACAGATCGTCGCCTCTCTGGAGCGCGCGGTGGGGACGACGGTCACCGGTGGCCCGGCAGCGGGGGCCCAAGCGGACTCTCCGGCCCCCCCGGCGCCCTGACGGGGTGCGGCGGCGCGGCCGACGGCGCGCCGAAACGAGCCCGCACGGCATTGACTCCGGTGCCTCAAGCGCATAGAAAACCTCACGGAGCGGTCGTTTTCGCTTCGCTTGGCAAACTCGGCAACGTTCGGGTTTTTTTGCCGTAAGGGCGTCTCCGACGGCCGTGCCATCTCCGTCGAGTTCCGAATGATGAAGCGGCGCAGCATCCGGTTTCGGCTCGTGGCGGCCGTCAATTTGCCTCTGATCGTCTTTCTCGCCGCGTTTCTGGTCTACGAGCATCAACGCGAGATCAAGATGCGCGTGGACCGCGAGCACGTGTCGCTTGGGAAAGAAGCGAGAACCCTTCTGGCGGCCGTCTCGCGTTTGCGCGATCAAGGCCACCCGGCCGTCCAAGCCTACATCGACGAGGTCTGCGGGCAGATGCAGGACACGTTTTCGCCGGGGCACCATATCGTCGTGAGTCTCGACGGCACGGTTCTCCAGGCCGTCGCCCACCATCGCGCCTCTCCCGAGATCTTTCGCGCGATGCAGGCGGCTGCCGCATCGCCGACCCATCGCGCCAGGTTTGGTCAGGAGGAGTTGGTGGCGGGGAAGAGCGACCGTGGCGACGTGGCGGTCTACGTGTCGGAGTATCTCACGAATATCCGGAGGTCGGCGCGCCGACACGCGTGGCAGCGGGCGGTGAGAATCCTGTTTCTGGCCGCATTGGCGGGCGTATTCGTGAACGTGGTCTTCCTCCGAATGGTGGTTCGATCCCTGCGGCAACTGGCGACGACCGTGCGGCGCATCGCCGAGGGCAACCTCGGCGTGCAGACGGCGCCGTTCTCGGGCGCAGAACTCGCTTATCTCGCCGATGCGGTCAACTCGATGAGCACCTCGCTGGCCCGGAGCGATCGGCGGCGCCGACAAGAGATGGCCCAGGCCGCCCGGATTCAGCGACAACTGCTTCCAAGAGAACTGAGCCTTCCGGGAGCCGAGATGGCCTGTCTCTTCCAGCCCGTCGAGGCGGTCGCGGGCGACTACTACGACGTTGTTGGGCTGCCAAACGGCGCTTGGCTGATGTGCGTTGCCGATGTCTCCGGGCACGGCGTTCCCGCGGCCATGAGCGCCACGATGCTTAAGGCGCTCCTGCAGCATGCCATCGAGCATCATCCGACCCCGGCGGCAATCCTGGCATTCCTCAATCGCCAGCTTCTCACGATTTGCCAGACCGACAACCTGGCCTCGATGTTCCTGGCCCGCTGGGACTCCGCGGCCATGACTCTCGACTTCGCCAGTGCCGGTCACGAGACTTGCCTGTTTCTGTCGGTCGACGGGACACTCCGGGAGCTTCGCTCGACCGGATTGATGCTTGGGGTGCTCGACGACGCGGCGTGGGAGACCCAATCGCTGCAAGTCAGGCGGGGAGATCGACTTCTGCTCGTCACCGACGGCGTTACCGAGGCCATGAGCCCTCAAGGAGATTTGTTCGGGCGCCGGCGGCTTGCGCAGGGATTCTGCGACCGTCGCGGGCAGGGGATCGACGACGTGATCCGCAGCATTGACTATTCGCTTGGTAAACATCGGCAGGGTGCCGCCCCGACGGACGACGCCACGGCACTTGTCGTGGAATTCAGCGGCTGAGATCGCGAATTCGTCGGCAATTCCCGGCTGCCGCGGCAATTTGGCGTTGACACGCGACCGGCCGCGTTGGAGAATCCCAGGAAAGCGCGAGTCTTTTTCAGCAAAAGAGTTACCTCGTAAATAATGTATCCGGTTCGCATGTGGTTGCCCGTGGCCGTCGTTTCGCTGGGCGTCTTGATCGTCCCGTTGTGGACCGTCGATGCCTCGGCGTGCTGCCGCACCGTGTCCGAGGCTTTGCCGCCCGGTTCGGGATCATGCTGCCACGTCGCGCCGGCGACCGATGCCGGTGCAGGCCGTGCGTGCGGGTGCCCGGGTTGCGGTTGTGAAACGAAGCCCGACGGGGCGCGGCCCGAGTCGGTCGAGCCGGCCGAGAGAATGCGCGTGAGCGGCGATTCGCAGCCCGCCGCGCCGTCCGGCGCCCCCGGGAGCGGCCCTCGCAACCCGAGGCGGTCGTTGTCGCGCGGCGCGTCGGCCGCACGGGTCGATTCCGCACTGGAACACTGCGTCGCGCTCGGCAAGCTCCAACGTTGATTCGCCCTGGAACGCGAGATCGTGAAAACGCACTCATCGTTCAAGGAGGATCAAGATGTTGGTACTCACTCGAAAGCAGGGCGAGCGGATCGTGATCGGGCACGACATTCATGTGACGGTGCTCAAGATCGCGGGCAACCGCGTGCGACTGGGAATCGCCGGTCCACGGGCGACGCCGATCCATCGCGCGGAGGTCGACCAGAGAATCCGCGAGGAATGTCCGACTGCGTGTTGGTACAAGGGGGTCGACACGTAGGCCGCAAGGGAAAGCAAGGCGTCGCCATTCGGCGGCGTTCTTGGGATCTCTACGGCGCCCCGACAGCTTCTTCCTCCGACTGGCTTCCGTGCGGTAGCGCGCGTGCTCCACGCTGACGCGACCGTCGCGTTCGACGGCACCCCGCCGCAGAGGGTGCCATACCCCCGAGGGCTTGCCCCGGCGGTGCCGGCGCAATATAGTTGATCGGAGAACGATCGGATTCCAGGTCATGCAACTCGCACTCAAAGCGTCGCTCTCGCTGTTGGTCGTCCTGGCGGGCGGCCCGCACAGCTTCTGCGCTTGCGGGTGTTGCGACCCCGTGGAGGCGAGTGCCCCCGCCGCGGGCTCCTGCCCCCACTGCGCCCATCGCGACGACGGACCGGTTCCCGCTTGTCCTCCGACCGACTGCGAGTGTGGGAGCTGCGATCAAATTCGCGCCCTACCGACGGCTTCCGGTCGCTCGCTTGACGTCGGCCGGCCCGAGTGGCGGGCCCACGTCGAGGCGCACGCTCCCACGCTCCAACGCGCGGCCCCCGGGGCGCCGGGAAGCGCCGGGGGGCGCGACTCCCCGCGGCAACCGCCCGGACCGGGCGTTTCCATCTCCCTGCTCTTGGGGCGGTTCCTCTTATAAACGTCCCCGATCGCGGCCGTCGGCGGTCTCGGCCCTGCGCGGAGCCGTCTGCTGCGCCGCATGCGTTGCGCCGCCACGTTCGGAGAAACAACCCCGACGGCGCAACGCGCCGCGGCACGTCTTTCCGAGGGAAGCTCTTATGACTGCAAACGAAACTCCCAAATCTGCCTCAAGTGACAAGGGCTCCGACGAGAAGAAGCCCCCGCGGCGCCGGATACCGCGGTGGATGGCGATCGCGGCCGTTCCCCTCGCGTGTCTGCTCGCCGGCGGCGCGATCGGCTTCTTCGTCGCCCCGCGGGGCGGGCAAGCCACGAGCGGCGAGGCCGCGCCGGCGGCCGAAGGCCCGGCGTGGTGGACCTGTTCGATGCACCCGCAGATCAAGCTCCCCAAACCGGGCCAGTGCCCGATCTGCTTTATGGACCTCATCCCGCTTGAAGACGACGCCGGCGAGGGCGGCCCCCGCGAACTCAAGATGTCGGAAGCGGCCGTGGCCCTGGCCGATATCCAGACCACCCCGGTCGAGCGCCGCTACGCGGTCCGTCCGGTGCGGATGGTCGGGAAGATCGACTACGACGAGACCCGACTGGCCGAGATCACCGCCTGGGTGCCCGGCCGGCTCGATCGGCTCTACGTCGACTACACCGGCATCACCGTGAACCGGGGCGAGCACCTGGTCGAGATGTACAGTCCCGACCTCGTCGTGGCCCAGCGCGAGTTGCTGCAAACCTGGCAGGCCTACCAGCGGGCGGGCGGCGAGCGCGACAAGCAGATGGTCGAATCGACGCTCCGCACGACCGAGGAAAAGCTCCGGCTGCTCGGGCTGCTGCCGGAGCAGATCGACGAGATCAAACGCCGGGGCACCCCCACCGACCACCTGACGATCTACGCGCCGGTCGGCGGCATCGTGATCCGCAAGCACGCCAACGAAGGGGCCTACGTCCAGACGGGCACCCGGATCTACACGATCGCCGATCTTTCCCAGGTGTGGGCCTTCTTCGACGCCTATGAGTCGGACGTGCCGTGGCTGCGCCACGGGCAGCGGGTCGAGTTCACCACCGAGAGCTTTCCCGGCGAGACGTTCGAGGGACGCATCGCCTTCATCGACCCGGTGCTCAACGAGCGAACGCGCACCGTCAAGGTTCGCGTGAACGTGCCCAACGCCGACCTGCGCCTCAAACCGGGGATGTTCGTCCGCGCGGTGGCCGAGAGCCAGGTGGCCAAGGGGGGCCGGGTGTTCGATGCGTCGCTGCGGGGAAAGTGGATCTGCTCGATGCACCCCGAGATCGTTCAAGACGATCGCGGGCAGTGCGATTTGTGCGGGATGGACTTGATTCCGGCCGAGCAGGCCGGCTTCGTGGCCGATGATCTTGACCCCGAGCCGCCCCTGGTCATTCCCGCCTCGGCCCCGTTGATCACGGGCAAGCGGGCCGTGGTCTATGTGAAGCTACCCGACCGGGAGGAGCCAACGTTCGAGGGACGCGAGGTGCTGCTCGGGCCCAGGGCCGGCGACTTCTACATCGTGCGCCACGGCCTGGCCGAAGGCGACGAGGTCGTGACCTCGGGCAACTTCAAGATCGACAGTGCTCTGCAGATTCAGGCCCGGCCGAGCATGATGAATCCCGGCGACGATCCGCTCGCCGTCGACCAGGCCGAAGACGGGGCCGAGCCGCTGGACGTGTCGAGCGATTTCCGAGCGGCCTTGGCGCCGATCTGGGAGGCGTACGTCGCGGCAGGCGATGCGCTGGCCCGTGACGACGCGTCGAGCGCCGTGCAGGCGGTCGCGCAGATTCCCGACCTGGCCGCGGCCGTCGACGCCGGATCGCTCGGCGCCGAGGCCCGGGCTCGATGGCAGAAGATTGCCGATCGAATGCTGTTTGCCGCGTACGAGATGGGCGACGCCTCGGATCTTGTCGCGGCCCGGCGCCACTTCGAGCACTTGTCGCGATGGTTCATCGTCCTGGCCGAGAGTTTCGGCAATCCGCTCGCCGACGCGGTCGTTCAGGTGCATTGTCCCATGGCATTCAACAACCAGGGGGCCGACTGGTTGCAGCGAGGCCGCGCGATCCGCAACCCGTATTTCGGCCCGGTGATGCTCGAGTGCGGCGAGATCCGCGCCGAGTATGCGTCGCGGGCGCCGCTGGCGGTTCCCGACGGGTTCCGGCGGCAATTGGCGCCCGTCTACGACGCCTACCTCGAGCTGCAAGTGGCCCTGGCCGACGATCGGCTCGACGACGCCAAGCGGGCGTGGGCGACCCTGCAAGGGGCCTTCGAACGCGTGGACCCCGGCGCATTGGATGCCCGAAGCGCCCGGGCGTGGCAGCCGATCGCCGGGCGACTCGCCGAGGAGCTGGCCCTCGATCTGCCGGCGGCCGACGTCGAAGCGCTTCGGGCGGCGTTCGAGCCCGTGGCCCGGACGTTGCTCGACGTGGCCGACTCGTTCGGACACGCGCGCGACGAACCCCTCTTCGAGGCGTACTGCCCGATGGCCTTCAAGAACCGGGGCGCCCCGTGGCTCCAGGCGGGCGAGACGGTCGACAATCCCTACTTCGGCCACCGGATGAAGCGGTGCGGCGAAATCCGCCGCCGTTTCGCCTCCGCCGCGCCCATCCGCCAGGAGAACCGCCCATGAGCGAATCCAATGGAACCGATGGGATCGGCCGCTCGATCGACGGCGTGATTCGCTTCTGCCTCGACAACAAGCTGGTCGTCGGGCTGGTGCTGGCGAGCGTGCTCGGGGTGGGGCTCGTCGTGATGCCCTTCGACTACGCGCCGTCGTGGATGCCGCGCCAGCGCGTGCCGGTCGACGCGATCCCCGACATCGGCGAGAACCAGCAGATCGTGTTCACCGAGTGGCCGGGACGCTCGCCCCAGGACGTCGAAGACCAGATCACCTACCCGCTGACCGTGTCGCTTCTGGGCGTGCCCGGGGTGAGGACCGTGCGCAGCGTGTCGATGTTCGGCTTCTCGTCGATCTACGTGATCTTCGAGGAGCAAATCGAGTTCTACTGGTCGCGTTCGCGCCTGATCGAGCGGCTCAACGTGGCCCAGGGCGACCTGCCCGACGGCGTCGTGCCCCGGCTGGGTCCGGACGCCACGGCGCTGGGGCAGGTGTTCTGGTACACGCTCGAAGGGCGCGATCCGACCACGGGCGAGCCGGCGGGCGGCTGGGACCTCGACGAGTTGCGAAGTATCCAGGACTGGTACGTGCGCTACGCCCTGCAATCGGCCGAGGGGGTCGCCGAAGTGGCCTCGGTGGGCGGATTCGTGCGCGAGTACCAGGTCGACGTCGACCCCGACGCGATGCGGGCCTTCGGCATCACCCTCGATCAGGTCTACGGCGCGGTGCGCAAGTCGAACGTCGACGTCGGCGCGCGCACGATCGAGATCAACCGCGTCGAGTACGTGATCCGCGGCCTGGGCTTCCTGCGCAGCGTCAAGGACCTGGAGAACACGGTCGTCACGTCGCGCGAAAACGTGCCCGTCTTCTTGAACAACGTCGCGCACGTGACGACCGGTCCGGCCCTGCGACGCGGCGCCTTGGACAAGGGCGGCGCCGAGGCCGTCGGCGGCGTGGTCGTCGTCCGCCACGGCGCCAACCCCCTCGAGGTCATTGAGAACGTCAAGCGCAAAATCGAGGAGGTTGCTCCCGGACTGCCGGAGAAGACGCTCGGCGACGGGCGCCCGTCGCGCGTGACGATCGTGCCCTTCTACGACCGCACCGAATTGATTCACGAGACCCTCGGCACCCTCGAGCGAGCCATCCGCCAGCAGATCCTCGTGACGATCATCGTCGTGCTCGTGATGGTGGGCCACCTGCGCGCCAGCGCCCTGATCTCGAGCATGCTGCCGCTGGCGGTCATCCTGTGCTTCATCGCGATGAAGCTGTTCGGGGTCGACTCGAACATCATGTCGCTCTCGGGAATCGCCATCGCGGTCGGCACGGTGGTCGACATGGGGGTGATTCTCTGCGAGAACATGCTGCGCCACCTCAACGAGGCCGACCCGCGCGAAAGCCGCCGCGATGTCATCTTTCGGGCCGCCTCGGAAGTGGGGCGGCCCGTGCTCACGGCGATTCTCACGACGGTGGTGGGCTTTCTGCCGGTTTTCGCCATGACCGGGCCCGAGGGCAAGCTCTTCCGGCCGCTGGCCTACACGAAGACCTTCGCCCTTCTGGCGTCGGTCATCGTGGCGCTGACGATCATCCCGCCGGCGGCCCATCTGCTGTTCGGTTCTTCCACGGGTCGGCGCAGGTCGGGCGTGCCCTTGGCGATCGCCCTTCTGGCGGCGGGCGTGCTCGCCGGCGCCCTGTATTCGTGGTGGATCACGCTGGCGCTGGGCTTGTGGACGGGTTACCTGCTGGTGCGTCCCCGGGTGCCCGATCGCGCGGCGGCGTGGCTCCCGCGCGCGGCGGTCGCCTTGGCCATCGCGGGCGTCGTTCTGGTGCTCACGTTCGACTGGATGCCCTTGGGAATCCGGGGGGGCACCCTGCGCAACCTCGGGTTCGTCGTGACGGCCGTCGGCGGGCTGCTGGGCACCTTCCTCGTGTTCCAGTGGTTCTACGAGCCCGTCTTGCGATTCTTCCTGAACCACAAGGTGGTTTTCTACGCGATGCCCACCGCCACCACGCTGGCCGCGGCGGTCATCTGGCTGGGATTCGAGACGGTCTTCGGGTTCATTCCCCAGGCGGCAAGCCGCGTGGGCGTGGCCGAAGAGCGGATTCGCGGCAGTCGGGCCTGGGTCTGGGCCGCGCACGAGTTCCCCGGGCTGGGGCGCGAGTTCATGCCTCCGCTCGACGAGGGCTCGTACCTGTTGATGCCCACCACGATGCCCCACGCCTCGATCGGCGAGGCGATCGACGTGCTGCGCAAGCAGGACATGGCCATCTCGGCCATTCCCGAGGTCGAGTCGGTCGTCGGCAAGATCGGGCGCGTCGAAAGCGCGCTCGACCCGGCCCCGATCTCGATGGTCGAGACAGTCATCACCTACAAGCCCGAATACAAGATCGACCCGTCGGGCCAGCACCTGCGGTTTCGCTACGAGCGGCGCGACGGCCGGATCGAGTTCCTTCGCGACGGGCGGGGCGAGTTGATCCCCGATCCCCGCGGCATGCCCTACCGCCAATGGCGCGACGCGATCCGCACGCCCGACGACATCTGGCGCGAGATCGAGCGGGCCGCGCGCCTGCCGGGCACGACCAGCGCGCCGAAGCTTCAGCCCATCGCCGCGCGGATCGTGATGCTTCAGACGGGCGTGCGCGCGCCCATGGCCGTGCGCATCCGCGGCCGAAGCCTCGAGGAAATCGAGGACGTCGCCTTCCAGGTCGAGCGGCTCCTGAAAGAGGTGCCCGGCGTCCACGCCGACGCGGTCGTGGCCGACCGGGTCGTGGGCAAGCCGTATCTGGAGATCGACATCGACCGCGAGGCCATCGCCCGCTACGGCCTGAGCATCCGCGACGTCCAGGACGTCATCGAGACGGCCGTCGGCGGACAGCGAATCACCACGACGGTCGAGGGGCGCGAACGCTACCCGGTGCGCGTGCGCTACCCGCGCGAGCTGCGCGACACGATCGAGTCGATCGAGGGAATCCTCGTGGCCGGCGGCGACGGCGTGCAGGTTCCCCTTCGAGAGCTCGCCGAGATCGACTACCTCCGCGGCCCGCAGGCGATCAAAAGCGAAGACACCATGCTCGTCGGCTACGTGATCTTCGACAAGCAGGACGGCCACACGGCCGTCGACGTCGTCGAGGCATGCCGCGCCTGGCTCGACGAGAAGCTCGCCGACGGCGAGCTGACGCTTCCGCCGGGCACCGAAATGCCCACCTTTATCGGCGAGTACCAGAACCAGGTCCGCGCGACCAGGACCCTCGCGCTGGTCATCCCGCTGGCCCTGGCCTTGATCTTTCTGATCCTCTACCTCCAGTTCGGCGACGTGCCCCACACGCTGGCGATCTTTTCGGGCGTCGTGGTGGCCAGTTCGGGCGGCTTCGTGCTCTTGTACCTGTACTCGGTCGCGTGGCTCGGCGACGTGCCCCTGTTCGGCGTGCCGGCGCGAGACCTGTTCCAGATGGGTACGGTCAACCTCAGCGTGGCCGTGTGGGTCGGCTTCATCGCGCTGCTGGGAATCGCCACCGACGACGAGGTCGTGATGACCTCGTACTTGAACGACTCGTTCCGTGAACGCCGCACGCGCACGCGGAGCGAAATCCGCGAGGCGACCGTCCAAGCGGGGCTGCGCCGGGTGCGGCCCTGCCTGATGACCACCGCCACCACGATGCTCGCCCTGCTGCCGGTTCTCACGAGCACGGGCCGCGGCAGCGACGTCATGGTGCCCATGGCCATCCCCTCGGTCGGCGGCATGATGATCTCGCTCATGTCCCTGTTCTTCATCCCCGTCACGTACAGCCTCATCGAGGAAATGAAGCGGAAGGTCGGTTTGGAGCCGGGTCCGGTCGAGTGATCGGGACGGCACACGTTTCCTGTCTCTCGAAAAGGAGAATCACGATGGCACGTTTTCCACTCGCTCTCTCGGCCCTGGCGGCCGCCGTGTTGGCACTCGGGTTGGCCGGTTGCGGAGAAGGCGGCTCTTCGCCGGACGCGGCGCCCGGAACAGGCTCGGGTACGGCCGCTCCCGGGCACGACCACGATCATGCCGATCACGACCACGCACCGGCCGGCGACCTCTCGGAGCAGGCCAAGGCGCTGGCCGAACTGTCGGAAGAAGACCGCGCGTTGGCCGAAAAGCAGAAGATCTGCCCGGTCAGCGGCCAGCCTCTGGGCTCGATGGGCAAGCCCTACAAGGTGACGGTCCAGGATCGCGTGGTCTTCCTCTGCTGCCAGGGCTGCGAGGAGGCCGTCAAGAGCGAGCCCGACAAGTATCTGGCCAAGCTCGATGAATGACGCCGATTCGGCGGAGGAGCAAGGAAGCACGCAGGATGCCGGGCCGGCGGTGCGCTGGGCCCACCCTCCGGGTCTGCGGGTCAGTCGCCCGCCTGGGCCATCTGACGGGTTCGCTCGTCGATCAGGCGGGTGGCTTCCCGTTGGATCCGGGCCAGCTCGCCGGCCTGGGCCCGGTTCGTCTCGATCAACTGGGCGATGGCCGCACGCATCGCCTGGAGCTTCGAATCGAGGTCCTGGCGAAGTTCGGCGACGCGCGCGAGTTCCGCGTCGGTCTTTTCCTTCTCGGCCAGAAGCTCGCTGCGCTCTCTCTCGCGGTACTGGACCTGGAGCCTGAGGTCTTTGTCCGACTCCTGGATGTAGGCGAGGTTGCGTCGATTCGTCTCGCGCCGATCGATCCAGTCGGTGTGCCAGAGGCGGTGCTGGAGGAACAGCTCTTCGTAGTCGCGGAGCTGGCGGACGAACTTCCCCCGTTCGTTTTCGGCGGTGACCTCGACGGGGATGCCCTCTTGCCGGACGATTTCTCCGCTCTGGTCGACCTGGTAGACCTTGCCCTGAAGTCCGCGCTGCCTGACCTCGCCGAGCGTGGTGATCTGGCCGTCCATGAGGTATTCTTCGACCGTGTTTTCGGGCAGCACGGCCCGAAGCTCCTCTTCGCTCAAGCCGGCCAGGGCGTCGTGCTTGTCGGCGGGCATGGTTTCGCAGAGCAGCCACAGGACCTCGGGAGCGGCCGCCTGCTGAAGGCGCTGGGCCTCGCGGTTCGTGAGCCCAAGGGTGGGCTTCATCTGCACCTGCTGGTCGGTGACGTTCGTCACGGTGAACTGCCCGAGATACTTCCCGCCTTGCCGGATGTCGAGCTGGTCGAATGCCCAGAGCACGGTGCCCGGCTGGATCTGGTGCGGCAGGGGCGCTCCCACGGCGACGTTGACCGAGTCGGCCTGGACGTTCTGGGGCCTGCATCCGTACCAAACGCGGCCCCGATCGGCGAGCTCCCTGTGCAACGCCACGGTCCGTTGCCGGACGCTCTCGACGAGGGTCTCGAGTTCGTCGCCCGCTGAGGTCAGGTCGGTGTCGAGTTGGGCCGCCCTGTCGCGCCAGTGCTGGTGGGTCTTCAGCGCCCTGGCCCCCAGGAAGAAGAAGACCAGCGACACCACGAAGATGAGCCCGACGAAGACCTTGTTCCAGATATTCATGGTGCGTCAAACACTTATTGCGAGGAGTTTGCGGGGGGCGGGGCTCGACAACACACCCCAGAGGACTCCGGGCCAGTCCCTGATAACTTCGATGGTATTTGGGGGTGGTAGCGGTGTCAAGCGTCGGTTTCCTCTTCCCGACCTCCCTGGAGTCCCCAGACTGACGTACCTCCGGGAGATCACTAGAATCGCTCCATTGCTTACATTGCTCATAATCGCTCAAGGTCGATCGCGCTTGGTTCCGAACGTTAAGTTCTGGAGACGTCTTCCAACGATGGCATTTAAGAGGTATGCAATACCCCTTTTAAGTAGCATGTAATGCCGTCGAGATGACCAGTACGCCCCTCGAGCATGGATGGATCCGACGTGCAACAGAGGACGGAAGGCTTCGCCCGGCACCGATGGACGATTGCCCTGGGAATGGCGATACCTCTTTTGTGGGGGTGCAACCGCGCGCATTACCGCGTTCAAGCCGACCGTGAGGTCTACGGGTTGGTGGATTCGGGGGCGCGAGACCCACGGTGGCCCCTGGAGGACTACACGATTCAGCCCGACCGCCGGTCGCGGTTTTTCGACCCGGCGCCTCCGGATTGCCCCCCGATGCCGCCCGACGACCCGACCTCCCACCAGTTGATGCGATGGGTCGACGGCAAGCGGGGCTGGTCGTGGCAGGAGCATTACGGAACCACCCGTTCCGTCGAAAACCCCTACTGGACCAGGTACTTGCCCCGCGATGAGCAGGGGCGCATCGTGCTCGATCGGGCGGGCGCGGTCGGGCTCGCGCTGATCCATTCGCGGGAATACCAGCAGGAGCTCGAAGACCTTTATCTGTCGGCCTTGGACGTCAGCTTCGAGCGATTCCAGTTCGATACCCAGTTCTTCGGGGGCAATTCCACGTTCTTCCAGGTCGACGGCCCCGTTGCCGGGCGCGGAACGAGCTCGAGCACGCTCACCACGGCCAGCTCGCTCGAAGCGCGACGCCTGTTCGCGACCGGAGGCCAGTTGGTCGTCGAGGCCGCCAACTCGGTGGTGTGGCAGTTCTCGGGCGACGACAACTATCTGTCGCTGAGCCCGTTGAGCGCGTCGTTTGTCCAACCGTTGCTCCGCGGGGCGGGCCGCGCCGTCGTGCTGGAGAACCTCACCGACTCGGAGCGGGCCTTGCTGGCCAACATCCGGCAGATGGAGCGGTTTCGCCGCGGCTTCTACCTGCAAACGGTCGCCGGGCGCAGCCCCGGGGCGGGCCCCTCGCCCGGCCGCATCGGCCTCGGCAGTCTCTCGCCGGGGGGGACCGGCAGGGCGGGCGGTTATTTGTCGCTGTTGACCCAGGAGTTGCAGATCCGCAACCAGCGATCCAACGTGGCGGCCCTGCGGTCGAGTCTCGAACAGCTCAACGCCTTCTACGCGGCCGGCCAGATTCCTCGCAACCAAGTCGACCAGCTTCTTCAGCGGCTCTACCAGTCGCAAATCAGCCTGCTGTCGCAAACGAACGACTACGACAACCGACTCGACGGGTACAAGATCGAGTTGGGCCTGCCTCCCCATTTGGATGTCCGCCTCGAGGATCCGGTGCTCGATCCGTTCAACCTGATCGATCCCGCGTTGACCGAGACGCAGGAAGGGGTCGAGGAGGTGCTCGCGCCGATTCGCGAGACCTGGGCGCGCATTCGCGATGCCGAATACGGGGCCGATCAGGCGGCGGTCGCCCTGCTGAAGAGCCGAGCCGCGACCGAGGCCGTTGCCGCCGGCGACCGCACCAATGCGGTTCGGTGGGTCGACGAGGCGGGAACGGCCGCCGAGCGTGCGGTCCGAACCGCGCAAGACGCCACGGCTATTCGAGCCGTCAACGCTTGCGCGGCGGCGGTCGCCGCGGCCAAGGCCGCCGGCGAGGCGGTCGCCGCGTTGGGAGGCGACGATCAGGCCGAGATTGCCGAGACCGCCCGCGAGGCCGCCGAGGCGGCGTCGCGGGCGGCTCAGGCCGCCATGCGCGCCACCGAGTCGCCCGAAGCCGCCCAGGTGGCGGCGTCCGCGGCCGAGGTCGTCGAGACGGCTCGGCTTGCCGAGAGGGCCACGCTGGCGGCCTTGGAGGCGTCGACCGCCGCTCTGGCCCGCGAGCCGAGTCGGGCGGCCGCCGCGGCGCGGGTCGCCGTCCAGTCGGCGTCGGCCGCCGCGGAGTCGGCCGGCCGCATTGCCGAAGGGGGCGAGATCGCCCGGCTCGCGTCGGCCGCCGCCGCCGCGGCCGACGAGGCGCTCCGCGCCGTGGAACGCGCCGATTGGGAGCGGGCCGTGCGGGCGGGTGCCCGCGCCGCGGCCGACGGCACCGAGGCGACGATCGAATCGGCCCAGGCGGGCGCGCGCGCGGCCGGCAGGGGGGCGCAGATCGTTATGGCCGACGAGACGGCCGAGCGGTCCGACAGAGCCGCGTTGGCCGAGGCCAGACAGGCCGTTCTTGCCACGGTCGAGGCTGTGGCCGCCACCCGCGCCGGGGAGGTCGATGCCACGAATGAATCGGCCCTGGCCGCCACCGCGGCCGCGGCCCGAGCTGCCGCGATTGCCGCCGCGGCCGCCACCGAGGCGGCCCGGGGGGCTCAGGCCGAAATCGCCCCCGTCGCTCCCGACGTGCTGGCCAGGGCCCTCCGGCAGCTTCCCGTAATCGTCCCCCGGGTGCGATCGCACCTGGGGCCGGTCGAGGAGGACTGCCGTCGCCTCAACGAGGCCCTGTCCGTGCGAGCCGAGCATCTCGAGCGTCTGGCGGCCCGCGACGAATTCCGGCGCGGCGACGTCGATCCGGGCGTCGCCGACGTGGCCGCCCTGCAGTTTCGCGTCGTCAAGCTGAATCGCGAATTCTTCGGCGACGCCGACCCTTCCGTGCGAAGGATGGCCCAGACGCTGTTGACGACCCCGGACGAGCAACGGCGCTACGCGGGGCTGCCCGAGGCCCCCGGGCTGGCGAACGACCTGCAAACCGCGCTGAACGATCTCGAGGAGCTATGGCGACCCGAGTCGCGCGCTCCGCAGCGAACCGACGACCTCACGCTCGTCCAGGGCCGGCTCGGCCTGTTGCGCGACCTGTTGGGGCAATTGTCGGATCATTTGCTGTCGCTCTCGCTGTTCCAGGCCCGAGCGCGCCTCGACACGACCACGTTGACCCCGGTCGACCTCGACTGGGACGAGGCCCTCGAAGTCGCGCGCAACCACCGGCGCGATTGGATGAACGCCCGGGCCGCCCTGGTCGATCAATGGCGTCAGATCGAGGTCGTGGCCAACCGGCTGGAAAGCAATCTCGACCTGACCTTCGACGGCGACCTGACCACGCGAGGCCAAAGCGGGCTGGTACGCCGCAACAACACGACGGGCAGCGTGCGCGTGGGCCTCGCCTTCGACGCGCCGCTCACGCGATTGGCCGAGCGAAACGCCTATCGCCGCGCCCTGATCGCCTACCAGCAGGCTCGGCGTCAATATTACGCGTACGAAGATCGGGTCAGTCTCGTGCTTCGCGACACGCTCCGCACGATCCGGCTGACCCAGTTGCAGTTCGAGTTGAATCGGGCCGCGGCCCACACGGCCATCGACCGGGTCGAGCAGGAGCGGTTCAAGCTGCGCGAGCCGCTGAAGCCGGGCCAGACCGCCGAGGCGAAGCTGGGACCGACCGCGGCACGCGACCTGGCCGACGCGCTCGCATCGCTTCTGAGCCAGCAAAACGCCTTCGTGAACGAATGGGTCAATTACGAGGTGCTGCGCATGGGCCTGGACTTCGATTTGGGCACCATGGAGCTCGATGCGCAGGGTTTCTGGATCGACCCGGGCCCTGTCGAGGGCCGGGGGCTCGGCGTCGACGGTGGCGAGTTGGGTCGACCGAGGCCGCTCGAGACGTTCCCGATCGGCCCCGAGGTCTGGCCGCCTCCCGAGATGCTCCCGTCGCCCGACCAAGGCCGCGGACCGTCGGCGCCCCCCGACATGGCCCACCGACCCCAGGCCGACCGGCCGAGGCGGCGGAGCCGGCTTCTGACGAGGGGGCGATTGCCGTCGTGATCCGCCTCATTCCGCGGGCGGTGGGACCGTCGGGTCGATCGTCTCGGCGCCGGCGCCGCCGAGCCACCGCCGCATCGATCCCCAGGCTCGGCCCATCAGGCGGCCGGTGAGCAGGTCCTCGGTGATCGTGGACCGTTCGGTCGAGAAATTCCTCCACACCGCCTCGGCGTAGGGCTGGCTCGTCGCGGCCAGCGAGGCGTAGATGCCCTTGTCGCGGACGTCGGCCAGGGCCGCGTAGTAATGGTGGATCACATGGCGGTTGAACAGCGTACCCGCCGCAGTCACGGTCGAGAGGGCTCCGCGCCCCATCGACCCGATCTTGTCGAGCGAGTAGAGCGTCATGGCGCTCGAAACGGCCAGCGGGTTCACGCCCTGGGCCCGGGCGATCTCGTGGATGTCGTTCCACAATCGCTTGACCTCGGAGTGGGGGAGGACGCACGCCGGGTCGATCGCCGCGACCGCCTTTCGGGTGTCGTCGATCGTCCGGCGGAGCCCGTCGATCGCCAGCGGCGGCGCGTTGAACACGTCGGCCGTGCCTCCCGACGCCGCGGCGATCGCCTCGAACAGGTCGTCGACGCGGTGGATGGTCGATTGCTCGTCGATCACGCCCCGGCGCTTCAGCTCGTCGGCTAGCTCGACCACGTAGGCCCGCGATCCGTAGGCCACGTCGCTGACGATCGCCAGCAGCATCATGGGCGAGAGATGCAGCGTGGCGATGCCGGCCATTTCGATGAAGTTGCCGACGGCTTTGCGGGCGACGAAGTTTTCGATCTTGGGCGGGGCGTCTTCGGCTTCCTTGCGCTCGACGCCCCCCACGTCCTCGGCGAGAAAATCGAGCATCTGCCGCACCATGACGGCGTAGGTCTTCGAGTCTTGAAACGCCCGGGGCACCAGCAGCGCGGCCGATTCGCGCAGCGTGCCGCCGACGACCCCCGAAACGCTTCGCAGGGCCCGCTCGGGGATCGAAAGCGAGTAGGTAAGAAAGTCGAAAACCCGGCCGTACCCCGGGTCGTCGCGCTCGGGCTCAGGGGATTTCGGCGGGTCGGCCACGACGATTACTCCACCTTGACGGTCAAGCCGGCCCAAATCACGTAGGGCTTTTGGGTATCGAACCCGATGAGGTTCTTGGCCGGGTCGTCGACGATGCTTCCCAAGATCAGCACGGCGTCGCCGGGCTGGGCCGGCAGGGGATCGTTGCCGGCCACCAGCACGGTCCGCCCGCTGGCCGCCAGCTCGACCTGGGTCGCGTGGGCCTTGCCCTCGGCCGCGTGGTCGACGATCTTGCCGGCCAGGACGATGCCGTTTCCCTTGCGGTTCCCGGCGGCGCAGAGCGCGCCGGCCTGGTAGCCGATCTTGTCGAGGTTCGCCGGATCCTGGCCGATCTCGGCGATCAGTGCGCCGGCCGCCGAGCGTCCCTCGCCGGATTGCCTCGCGCCCGGGTCGATGAACGTGACCACCTCGGCCAGGCGGCAAAGCGACTCGTACGTTCGGGGGTCGATTCCGCTCGTGACGCTTCGCCGCGCCGCCTGCAGCGAGTTGGCCAGATCTTCGGGCAGATAGTCGGGAGGCTCGGCGAGCCCGACGTAGTCGGCCGGGAAGGAGCGTTCTTTCTTGGCCGTCTTCGGCGCCTCGGACAACGACATGACCGTCTCGAAAGCCGCCGGAGTCGGGAGGTCGCCCCCGTCGGCCTCGGACAGCCAAGCGTCCGCTTCGTCGACGTCGGCCCCGTCGCCCGTCGCGGCCGAATCGTCGGCCGCCTGGAGCCACCGGGGGAACCACCCGGGCGAATGCTTGTAGGTATGGCGAATGCCGGGCAAGGGCACCTTGAGAATGTCGCCCCGTTCGCCCAACATCGCGTTGATCAGGTAGTACCCGATCACCAGCCCCCCCACGCCCCCGAACACCCAGCCGCCCAGCGCGCGGAACATGCTCTTTTCGGGCCCACCCCGCAGTCGCCGGGAGGCGATTCCGCCCGGGCGCGTCCCCTCGTCGGCGTCGCCGCGGGCAAAGTCGAATGCGCCCGAGGCGGCACCCGCCTCGACGCCCGTGTCGATGTGCGGGGCCGCGTGGATGGCCGCCCAGGGCGAAGCTGCCTCGACGCCCTCGCTGCGGACCGTGCCGTCGGCAACTGCCGCCGCGGCCGCGGGCCCCAGGGGCTCGCCCGTCGCCGCCACAAGGGCCTCGCTCAACGGGTATTCCTCGGCACAACAAGGGCATCGCACCCGAACCACCTCGGGGGCCGATTCGGCCGGCTCGACGGCCCCGTCGGGCACTTCGGCATCCTGCCGGTCGGGCTCGGCACTCTCCGCCGATTCCTCCGGCCCCGCGGTCGGCCGCTCGGGCGTCGGTTCCACCCGCTTGTCGGTTTCGCCGCTCTCGCTTTCGCTGGATTGCGACTCCGGTGCTTCGGACCCGTCGCGCGCGATCGGCACGAGTTCGGCCGGAGGGTCGTCTTCGGCGTCCGTGCTCTGCTCGGATGCGCTCGGCAAGACTTCGGCCAGGGGAAACTCATCGCTGCACCACGGACAGCGGACGACCTCGCGCGGTTCGAGCCCTTCGGGAACGACCACGCGCTGATGACAATTCGTGCAGGTTGCGACGCGGGGCATGCTGGCTCCTCACGATGTTCGGACCGCACCTTCAGTCTACCTACCGCCGTACAGCGGCTCAAACTTGCCCCGCAAGTGCTCGACGAGCGGCCCGTGCGAGAGCGGGGCACCGGTTACGTGTTCGACCAGTTCGCCCGCCGAGTAGCGTCGGCCCTGCCGGTGGATGTTCGCGCGCAGCCAATCGAAAAGCGGCCGGAAGTCGCCCCGCCGAAACGAATCGGCCAATCCTCCCAGGTCGGCTTCGGCCCGGGCGAAAAACTGGGCCGCGTAGAGGTTGCCCAGCGTGTAGGTGGGAAAATAGCCCACCAGGCCCGCGCTCCAGTGGATGTCTTGCAGCACTCCGTCGGCATCGTTGGGAGGCTCGATGCCCAGGTAGGCGCGGTACTTTTCGTTCCAGGCGCCGGGCAGGTCGCCGGCCTGAAGATCGTCCTCCAAAAGCGCCCGCTCCAACTCGAACCGGATGAGGATGTGCAGGTTGTACGTCGCCTCGTCGGCCTCGACGCGAATCAGCGACGGACGCACGTCGTTGATCGCGAAGCAGAAATCGTCGAGGGCCACGTCCGTCAGGGCCGAAAACCGCCGTTTCGCCAACGGGAAGAAGTGTTCCCAAAAGGCCCGGCTGCGTCCCACGAGGTTCTCCCACATCCGCGACTGCGATTCGTGCAGTCCCAGCGACACGGCCTGCCCCAGGGGGAGCCCGGCCTGGTCGGCCCGCAGCCCCTGCTCGTAGATCCCGTGCCCTGCCTCGTGCAAGATGCCGAAAAAGGCGCCCGCGAAGGCATGCTCGTCGTATCGGGTGGTGATGCGGCAGTCGTCGGGGCCCGGGCTGCAGCAGAACGGATGGTTCGTCACGTCGAGCCTGCCGCGCTCGAAGTCGAAACCGATTCGCGCCGCCGCCTCGCGCCCGAACGATTCCTGCACGTCGACGGGGTAGGTGCGCGCGAGGATCGACGCGTCGGGCCGGCGCCCGCTTTCGCGGATCGCGTCGACCAGGGGCACCAGCTCGTCGCGAAGCCGTCCGAGCACCTCGACGAGCTGCGAGGTGCGCTGGTCGGGCTCGTACTCGTCGAGCAGGGCGTCGTAGGGCGACTCCGAGTACCCCAACGCCTCGGCCTCTTGGCGTTTCAGGCCGATGAGCTTCTCCAACAGCGGGCGAAACGCGGCGAAGTCGTCGTTCTTTCGGGCCTGGTCCCACGCCTGCTGGCCGAGCACCGCGGTACGGGCAAGCTCCTCGACGAGCGCCTTGGGCAGCTTCGCCCGCCGCTCGTGCTCCCGCTTCAGCCAGCGGAGGTTGGCCCCCGTGTCGCTGAACCGATCGGCCGCCAGCGGTCCGGCGGCCAGCTCGCCGAGCCAATCGCCCAGGCGCGGGTCGGTCCACCGCTCGTGGACCATGCCCGACAAGAGCGTGATCTGCTCGGCCCGGTAGCCCCCCCCGCCCTTGGGGAGCATGGTCCGTTCGTCCCACCCCAGAAGCTCCTCGATCGAGCTGAGCAAGGCCGTCCGGCGCACATGGGCACACACTCTCTCATACACCTGCTCCGCGGAGTCCGCCATGGAAGTCCTCGTGTGGATAATCCGTGTAGGGGGGCCGTATTCTCCGTATCCCCCGAGCGTACTGCCTCGGGCCGAAACCCGCAAGACGTCGCATTTTCGGGCGGAGCCTACCACGCCGAGAGGCTGCCAATCTATCTTCTTAAGTATTTGCCATATAACGACTTGCGATCTAAAAATCGGATATTTCCCAGGCCGGAACGGGCCAAACGCGGCGGAGGTTGGCTTGTTGCGGAATGATCCGGTGGGCGATCGGGCGTCCGGCCGCAAGGGCCCTGGCCGAGACACGCCAGGATGGGGGATATGGGACGACCATGACGGACACCAACTTTGCCTCTCCCCCCCAGGTTCGCCCGATTGTTGGCAATGTGATTGACACCGGAAAATGGGCGAAGTTATACTAACGGCATAGCACTCTCGGGATTTGTCAGTACGTTCAGGCAGAACTCACTGCTAATTCGGCACCCGTCATTCACTGGTTCGGGCAGCGCCTCGTCGCGTGCGCTGGAGAATGCCAAACGGAGGTGGCCCCGTGAACTCGGGACCGGGTTGTTGAGGCGGTTCCCTGCCGTGCGGTCATAGGAAAGGTCACCCCATGAACCTGGTCGGCAAGATCTTCATCGTCCTCATCTTCGTGATGAGCCTCGTCTGGATGTCGTTCTCGCTCGCCGTTTACTCGACCCACCAGAACTGGAAAGACCTGGTGAAGGGGGAGGGCGGCCTGGAGCAGCAACTCCAACAGGCCCAAGAGCGCGTCACGGAGTTGAAGGACCGCGAGGCCAAGCTCCAGTCGGATCTCGATACCGAGAAGACGGCCCGGCGAATGACGGTCACCAAGTTGGAGGCCGAGAACCGCGACCTCAAGAATCAGCGGGTCCAGCAGGAGAGAGACCTGGCCGATCTGGTCCAGGAGCGCGACGACGCCTTGGCGGCGCTGAAGGCCACCCAGGAGGCCGAACGGGCGCTGCGGGACGAGATCATGGGCGACGGCCAGGAGGTCGTGGGCCTGCGCGAACAGGTCCGCCTGGCCCGGGCAGAGCGTGACAAGCAATTCGACGAAGCCGTCAAGACGCAGGAAGCGCTGCATCAGGCGTTGTTCCAGTTGCAGACGCTCCGCGATCGAGCGGCGACCCTCACCGCCGATCTGGCCGATGCCAGAAAGGTCTTGGATAAGCACGGCCTCAAGCCAATCCCCGCCCTTTACGAAGACATTCCCTATCCCGTCGAGGGGTTGATCGCCGAAGTGGGCAGCGACGGGAAGATGATCGAGATCAACATCGGTTCTGACGACGGTCTGATGAGCGGCCATAAGCTCGAAGTCTACCGCGTGGGCGACGTGACCACCTATCTGGGACGCGTCGAAGTCACGCAGACCGAGCCCGACAAGGCGGTCTGCAAAGTCCTTCCCGAGTTCCTTCAGCGACCGTTGCAGAGGGGGGATCGTGTCACCGCAAAGCTTCAGTAAGGGCCCGTTCCGCAAGCCCCGCCCCGACATCTACACCGTGCTGCTTGCCATCGCGCTGGCGGCGCTGATCGTCGGTTGCGTCATGCTCTTTCTCGAGGTGCACAACTACGGCGACGAGCCGTACCAGTTGTCGGCCGTCTCGCCTTCGCCGGCGGGTGCGCCGGAGGCGACCTTCGCCCAATCCACCCCACCACGTACCGCGTTCCCGACGGTTCGACTTCACGGATGAAAACGCCCGAGCCCGCGGTCGGCTTCGCGGCCCGGGCACGCTCTTTCCCGGTGAGCAAGGATGCTCAAACGACTCTTCGGAAACCTGCAATCGGATGTGGCCCTCGACCTCGGCACGGCGAACACCCTCGTCGGAATCGTCGGCGAAGGGCTCGTGCTCGATGAACCCTCGGTCGTTGCCGTCGACGCCCGAACCGGCCGGATTCTCTCGGGCGGGTGCGCCGTCGGACACCTCGCCAAGCAGATGCTTGGGCGCACGCCCGATTCGATCGCCGTCGTGCGACCTCTCGCCCGGGGCGTCATCGCCGACTACGCGCTGTGCGAGGCCATGCTTCGCTACTTCCTTCACAAGGCCCAGCGGCCGGGCGTGCGCCTGAAACCGAGGGTCCTCGTCGCCGTCCCCGGATGCATCACGCCGGTCGAGAAACGCGCGGTATTCAACAGCGCGCAGCGGGCCGGCGCCCGGCAAACGTTTCTCGTCCCCGAGGCCCAGGCGGCCGCCGTGGGCGCGGGACTCCCCATCGCCGAACCGGTTGCCAGCATGGTTTGCGACGTCGGCGGAGGGACGACCGAAGTCGCCGTGATGAGCCTCGCCGACGTGGTGGCGAGTCGCTCGATCCCCACCGGTTGCGACGAAATGGACCGGGCGGTCGTCGAATACCTGCGGCGCCATTACAGCCTGCGGGTCGGATCGGCCACGGCCGAGCGGCTCCGCATCGAATTGGGAAGCGCGTTTCCGCTCGAAGAGGAGCGGGTCGAGGAGATCGGCGGTCGCGACGCGGTCAGCGGCCTGCCGCGCAAGGCGACCGTCACCAGCGAGGAGATTCGCGAGGCCCTCGGCGAGCCCCTGGAGATGATCCTCGAGGCCATTCGCGAAACGCTCGACCAGCTCACGCCCGATCTGGCCGCCGACCTGATGGACCAAGGCCTCGTGCTCTGCGGAGGCGGGGCGCTCACGCGCGGAATCGATCGCTATCTGGCCGAACAGACGGGTCTGCCCGTGCGCGTGGCCTGCGAGCCCCTTTCCGCCGTGGCCCGAGGCGCCCTGATCTGCCTCGAGCATTTCGATCGTTGGCGACCCAACCTGGAGTCGAGCGACGATGAGGTTTGATGCCGGCCCCCACGACCGACGCCGCCGGCGGACCGCGCCGCCCGCGGTCTTCCTGGCCGCGCTGGCCTTGGCGATCGGTCTGACTCGGGTTCCCGACGGATGGTCGGCCGAGGCGAGGGGCCGATTCGCCGTCCTGTTGCGCCCGGGGCAAATCGCCGTCATCGAGCTGCGAGGGCTGGCGCGCCGGGCCGCGGTCGCCGTGAAGAGCCACTTCGGCTCGGCGGCGCGCCTGGCGCAGATCGAAAACGAACGAGACCGGCTCCTGCGCGAAAACCGCCGCTTGGCGGCGGCACTCGAATTGGCCCATGCGACCGCATCGCCGACGCCGCCGTGCGCGATCGGCGGCAGCCTCGAACCCCTGCTCGGCTCACGGAGCGTCAAGGCACGGGTGCTGGGCGAGCGCGCCAGAACCTTCCTCGAACGGCAGCGGCTCGTCGACGTGGGCTCGTCGGACGGCGTCGAGACCGGCGCGCTGGCCGTCACGCCCGCGATATGCCTCGACTTGGGCCGCGACGGCGGCGCCCAAACGGGACAGGTCGTCGTCGCCGCCCAAGGGGTCCTGGGCAAGATCGTCGAAGTCGGACCGTACACCGCCGTGGTCCGCACCCTCATCGAGCCGGGCTACCGCGACGTGGTGCAGGTCGGAAGGCTCGGCCCCCAGGGAATCCTCGAAGGCACGGGAAAGCCGCACGCCCTGATCCGCCTGGTCGACGCGACCGAGCCCGTGGCCGTCGGCGACCCGGTCTATGCGGTCGCCGCCCGAGGCGTCGTGTCGGAACTCCCGCTCTACGGCCGGGTGGCCCGGCTCGAACGGCCCGTGGGCGCCGCGCACTGGACCATCTGGATGGAACCCGCCGCCGACCCCGATCGTTACGCCGAGGTCGCCGTGCTGCGGGTCGAGTGGAATCCCTTGCGAGCAGCTTGCCGAGAATCCCAACGCGAATGAAGCGATGCCAGGCGTCGCCGCCACCCGATGCGACGAGTTCGGACCGTTGCCGGGAGAACCCGACCCCATGAACGCAATCACCGCAAACGCGAAGGCATAGCCAATGCAGACGTTCGCGCTCGTCGTGGCGATCTACGCGGCCTCGGTGCTGCAAACGGCCGGATCCGATGCGATTCGGGTGGGAGAGGTTGCGCCCGACCTGCTCGCGCTGCTGGCGGCCATCTGGCTGGTCACCGCGTGCGCGAAGCGAGGTTTCGCGGCCGCCGCGCTGAGCGGATTGGCCTCCGACCTGATCGCCCCGGGCCCGCTGGGGCTCGGCATGACCTGCTTCCTGCTGGCCGGTTACGGCCTGGTGCGACTTCGCACGAAGGTCGAGTTGCACGGGAGCCTCGCTCAAGCGGCGGTCGTCTGGGGCGCCGTCACGCTGATGGCGACGGGGGTCGCTGTCGCCGGGTGGCTCGCGGGCGCCGCGTCCGTTCCGCTCGCCACCGTCCTGGCCCGCGCCCTCGGAGTGGGCATCTACACCGGCGGCTTGGCATGGCCTCTTCTGATGCTCGTCCACGGGGCCCGGGGCAGGTTGCAGCCTTCCGTCGCTCACGTGGAACCCTCGCATCTGAGATCGAGCCTCTAGCCACGGTTCCCCATGCCCCTCGAACCCGCCTTCGACTGGCACTGCCTGCACGCCGAGAAGGGCGCCCCGCCAAGGGCGAGCGATTCCCGGCGCCGCATCCGGATCTGCCTGGCGGGATTTCTTGGGCTCCTGGCAATGGTCTTCGGCAGGGTGGTCCAACTCGAATGGACCCAGGGGGCCGCGTTCCGGTACCAGGCGGGTCGGCCGATCGAAGTCCGCCACGGCGTACCCGGCGTGCGAGGCCGCATCTTGGCGCGCGACGGCACCGTGCTGGCGCGCGACGAGGAGAAGCCGGCGCTGGCCGTCCACTACCGCTGGCTTCAGGAGCCTCCCGACCCGCGGTGGCTTCGCCTCACGGCCCGCTCGAGGCTTTCGCGCCGCGAACGAACAGACCCCGATCGTGTCGCGGCCGAGGAGGCCCGGCTCCATGCCGAACGGGCCGAGGTCATGCGCGGGCTGGCCCGGCTGGCCGGCCTCTCGGCCGACGAATGGCAGCGGCGGTCGCAGCGCATTCAAGCCCGGGTCGAACGGATTTCCGACTCGGTCAACCGGCGCCGGTTCGCCGCCGGCAATGTCGAGCGCGCGCGGGATGGCCGTGGCGAACCGCCCCGGCCGCCGACGTGGCTCGGGCGGCTCGGCTCGTGCGTGCTCGACTTCCTGCGCGCGTCGATGGACGAGCCGCCGGCCCGGCGGATGATCGTGGCCGAGGAGCTCGACTATCACGTCGTGGCCGAAGACGTGCCCTTGGCGGTCGTCGCCGAGATCCAGTCGCGGCCCGACCGCTATCCGTGCGTCCAGATCGTCCACCGCGCCCGCCGCGCGTACCCGCAGGGGCGTCTGGCCGCGCACGTGCTGGGCTACGTGGGGGCCGTGCCGAGCCGCGAGGCGGGAGGCCGCGACCTCCATCACCCGGACGACCGCGTGGGGCGCACCGGAATCGAGCTCCAGTACGACCGTCTTCTTCGGGGCACGCGCGGAGAGGCCGTCGAATGGACCGACCGGAGCGGCCGGATTCTCACCTCCTATCGGCAGCGCGAGCCGGGCATCGGCCGCGACGTGGTGCTGACGCTCGACACGCAGCTCCAACGCGCGGCCGAGGAACTCGTCGAAAGCGCCCGGCATCGTCGCGCCGCGCTGCAGGCCGAGGGCGAGCCGGCCGGTGCGGCCATCGTGGTGATGGACGTCCGAAACGGAGCGATCCTGGCGGCGGCCTCGGCGCCGGCCTATGACCCGAACGTGTTCGCCGGTGGCGAGGCATCCGAAATCGAGCCCCTCATGCACGATCCGGCCCATCCCCTATTCGACCGTGTGCTGCAGATGGCGATTCCCCCCGGCTCGGTGTTCAAAACCGTCTCGGCCATGGCCCTGCTCGAAGCCTCGGCAGTCGCCCCCACCGAGCCGTTCTTCTGCCGCGGCTATCTCCACCACCCCGATCGTTGGCGTTGCGCGATCTTCACGCGCCACGCCTCGGGCCACGGCGAGGTGAATCTGGCCGACGCCCTGGCGCAAAGCTGCAACGTGTACTTCTTCCACCACGCGGGCAGGATGGGGCCCGAGCCGCTCGTCCGTTGGGCCTCGCGCTTCGGGATCGGTCGGACGACGGGCGTCGATCTGCCTTACGAATCGTCGGGAACGCTTCCTATGCCCTCGACGATCGTCGAAATCGAGGGCCATCCTTGGCGCGCGGCCGATACCCAGGCCCTGGCGATCGGGCAGGGCTCGCTTCGCGTGACGCCGCTCCAGGTGGCGCGCATGATGGCGGCCGTGGCCAACGGCGGCCGGCTGGTCACCCCGCACCTGGCCTGCGCCCTCGGATTGCCCGAGTTGCCCGCCGACGCGACGGCCGCCGACGGGACCGAGCCGGCCGAGCCGGCCGAGCCGGGCGACGATCCGCTGCGGGTTGCTCCGGCCGTTGCGATTCCTGATCTCGACGCCGGCACGCTGGCCGCCGTGCGGGAGGGGCTCGAGCGCGTCGTCTCCGATCCCTCGGGCACGGCCTACGCGACGGTCGCACTCGACTCGGTCGCCATTGCCGGCAAGACGGGCACGGCCGAGACCGGGCCGGGGCGGGCCGAGCACGCCTGGTTCGCCGGCTACGCGCCCGCCCATCGTCCCCAGGTTGCGTTCGTCGTGGTCGTCGAGCACGGGGGCGACGCGGCCTCGGGCGCCGGGCCCATCGCCAGGCGCCTGGTCGACCGGATGCAACGCCAGGGGTATTTCGCCAGGGCCTATCGCACGGCGACGGCGGAGTCTCCCGTCGCGAGGTGAACGGCCGGCCGTCGCGAGGTTCTCGTTGACTCGGGCAGCGGCGCCGTTTATGAATAAGCTCCGGATTCGGAGCACGCTCCCTCCATGACTCCCAACCGACCGGAGGAGTCGACATGAGCGACGATCAGCACGATTTCGCTCGGCGGTTCCGCCTGTTCGCCCCGCTCGATAAGATGAAGCTGGCCGAGACGGGATACGAAGGCC
>Ga0334900_1001210_pt1 | contig 29575 bp, 19 predicted proteins | sample GraSluR3_MG_2_FD_207231 | JGI IMG/M metagenome (GOLD analysis project Ga0334900, IMG submission 207231) | Sludge microbial communities from methane-producing bioreactor in Wageningen University, Netherlands - Granular Sludge_31_08-R3 | ecosystem: Engineered > Bioreactor > Anaerobic >...
GCTGCTCCACGGCCTCCTGCGCAATGCGAACGCAGCTTCCGTAGGTTACAAGGGTTACATCAGTACCATCGCTTAAGATTTCGGGAACACCCAAAGGAACCTTGAACTCGCCAATATTATCGGGCATCTTCTCCTTTAACCTGTATCCGTTTAACGGTTCAATTACTAGGGCTGGGTCGTCGGCTTGGAGCAGCGTATTGTACATGCCCGCAGCTTGGGTCATGTTGCGTGGAACGCAAACATATACCCCCCTAATGGAGTTTATAACCATGCTGAGCGGGGAGCCTGAGTGCCAAACGCCCTCGAGCCTGTGTCCACGGGTCGAGATGATTAGCGGTGCCATCTGCCCATTCTTGGTACGCCAGCGCAGGGTGGCCAGGTCGTCGCTCAGGGTTTGCAGGGCGTAAAGCAGGTAGTCGAAGTATTGTATCTCGGCTACTGGCCTAAGGCCACGTAGTGCAGCACCAAGTCCCTGCCCAATGATGGTGGCTTCGCGAATACCGGTATCGGTAATCCTAACCTCCCCAAATTTTTGCTGCAGGCCTTCGTAGGTCTGGTTCACACCTCCTATGTTCCCCACATCCTCGCCAAAAGCAACTAGCAGTGGGTTTTTCTCAAACTGCTTATGCCAGTTGTCGCGTAGCACCTCACGGCCGGTTACGGTTACCGACTTATCGGAGAACTTTGCGGGTATCGGTTTAATTCGTAGCGCCGATTTTTCGGTTTCGCAGTACAGGTGAGTGCTGTACAGGTCGTTGGCCTTCTCGTAATTCTCCTTCATCCACTTCGATAGGTCGCTTTGCAGCTGCTTGCGTATGGAGCAATCGGTGCATACGTGCCTAAGGATTCGCTTGGCGGAGCTCATGTTGTCCTTGCGGATGGGGTTAGGAATTTTTTTTAGCTCGGTGGTAATTAGCCCAACCTTATCGATATGCTCGCGCTTACAAACGCATGAGCGGTTGTCGATAATCTTCACAAGGGCATCGCGCTCGGCCTTGATGGGCTCGGTATATTTTTTCCAGGCGGCATTTTTTGCCTCGCGGGCATCGGTAGTGGCTTTCACCTCAATGATCTTTAGCTCATCGTTGCTGGCCAGCTTGTTGTCAATTATCCATTGCCTAAACTTCTTGTTGCAGTCAAAATCTTGCTCCCACTGCAAGCGCTCGGGCGACTTGTACCGCTCATGCGACCCCGAGGTGGAGTGGCCCTGGGGTTGGGTAATTTCGGTGATATGAAAAAGGATGGGGGTGTGCGTTTTGCGGGCTTCCTCAACACCTTTGCTAAAGGTGTCTATAAGCTCCTCGTAGTCCCAGCCCTTGGCCTTATATATCTTCATTCCCGTTTTGTCGCCCTTTTTCTTCTCAAAGCCCGATAGCAGTTCTGATATGCTCCCCTTTGCCGTTTGGTATTCTCGTGGAACCGATATTCCGTAACCATCGTCGTAAACGGTCATGGCCATGGGGACTTGCAGCACGGCAGCAGCGTTAATGGTTTCAAAGAAGTGGCCCTCCGAGGTGCTGGCATCGCCAATGGTGCCAAAGGCAACCTCGTTGCCTTTGTTCGAGAAGTTTTTGTATTGATGTAGCTCCTTGTTCTCTCTAAAAAGTTTCGACGCCCACGCCAACCCAAGCAAGCGGGGCATTTGTCCAGCGGTGGGGGATATGTCGGCCGATGAGTTTTTCATGGCCGTAAGGTCTTTCCATGTGCCATCGGGGTTTAGCGAGCGTGTGCCAAAGTGGTTGTTGAATGAGCGGCCAGCGTTGCCAGGGTTAAGCACCACGTCGGTTTGCCCATAAAGCTGAGCAAAAAAATCTTCGGCGCTGAATAGCCCCGCAGCCATCATGAAGGTTTGGTCGCGGTAGTAGCCCGAGCGCCAATCGCCATCCTTAAAATTTTTGGCCATCGCAATCTGGGTAAGCTCCTTGCCGTCGCCAAATATGCCAAATTTAGCCTTGCCGGTTAGCACCTCCTTGCGGCCCAGTAAGCTAATTTCGCGGCTAAGGGTGGCGATATAGTAATCGTTAAGTATCTCTTGTTTATCGAATTCGATGGTGTTGATTTTTTTACTTGCCATTTTTCTAGATGTTTGTTTTAGTAAAGGTATTAAATAGTTTGCTATAGGGTAATAATCCAAACAAAGAACTGCAAATAAGGTTTACAAAAAAATGCCCCAAGCTTATTGCTCGGGGCATTTTTGTATGCAGTGTGTAAATAGATTATTGCTCAATGGGCACTCCACGGAAACGCAATGTGCCCAGCTGCTTGTTACCATCGCCAACTACCTGAATCTCGATGACGGCCATGCTAGTAACGTTTTGGAAACTGCCCCTTTGGAAAGTTATAGTTCCTTTAATCTGAATACCTTCAATCAGATCTCTGTTGCGCAAAGTGCTATGCATATATGGACTTTCAAACTCAGTTCCATTCGGATCGATAAAGCGGGAGTTAACGTAGTATATCTTATCGTCCGATTTGTTGTTAACCACGCTCATTTCAACCTCAATCCTGTCGCCAAAGTTATTGGCCTTAACTAGTTCAAATTCCATATCGCCAATTTTGCCAGTGAATTTCCCCTGAGGTTGTGCTGGTGGGGTGGGCCTATCGACATAAACGGGTTTCTCAACAACTACCTCTTTCTCGATATAAACTGGTTTTTCCACCACTACAACCTGATGTTGTTGTTGGGGCTTGGGCTGTGGTTTACGAATGGGCTTGCCCAGTAGCTTGTCGGTAACCTCCGACGATGGGAAAAGAAGGGTAGAGTATATATTTGTGCTTTTTAAGCCGCTGGGAACAAGATACCCTGTAAGGCTTATGTTATCGCCCCGGTCGTTAATCTGGCCGTAAATGAAAACCTCGGGAACCATACCAATTGCCCTGAAAATCTGTTCGCTCAGGTCGGAGTAATTCTTAAAGTCGTTGCTCATCTCGAGCGACCATTCATAAGCCTCTGTTATTCGGTTTATGGCGTTTTGGTCAATCACCTCAAAACGGTTGCTCGAACGGTAAAGGAAGTTTAACTCATCCTGTATATACTGGTTAAAGGGCAACAGGCGGTTGTCACTGGTACGGAATTGGAGAATTGCCACCTTTACTTTACCTCTGCCGGGGTATTTGGACTCGAGTTCCTGGGCAATTTTACTTATGCTCTGTTTAAGAGCGTCCTCGCTGTTGGCATATCCCGAAATGGAGAAGGCCAGAAAGCAGATCAGGGAAAAAGCAAGTTTTTTCATAATTTTTGTGTTGGGGTTAACCGGTAATCAAAATTAATTAAAAATTTGTTTTATTTAAAGGCTGTTTAAATTTAATTTAGCAAGTCGATTAAACATTAGGATAACCCCGATTTTGTGCTATGAGCTGGGGATTGAAATGCCTACTTTCTAGATGGTGATTTGAAGCCGTTAATCGTCTCGTACAAAGGCTTAACCACCTCTTCGCCAGTTTTGTCGATAAAGCCTAAAAGCCTATCCTTCGCAACCAATGCCCACTCTGGCATATGGTTGCCAAATGGAGAAATGGCATCGTACTAGGGTTCAACTACCTCTATTCCGAATAGGTCGATAAACCCGAGTAGTCCATTTTTCTGAACCAACGCCCAGGGCTCATTAAGCTCGCCAAACCTATCAATGGATTCGTATTTTGGTTCAACTACCTCCTTACCAGCCTCATCGATAAAGCCTACTAAACCATCTTTTTCAACAAGCGCCCAGCTTGCTGCGAGCTCGCCAAACGACGATATGCTATTGTATTTTGCTTCAACTACCTCTCGGCCAAAGCCATCGATATAGCCAACCAGCCCATTTCGCTCAACGGCAATCCAGTAGTCCTGTGGATTATCCTTTAGAGTCTTCTTTTGTTTGTTATCTTGTGCAAATGCCGATATGGCAAGGCAAATAAGTGGAATAAGGATTAGCTGTTTCTTCATGGTTCTGGTTTTTAGGTTTAGGTTTTGGGTTGGTTTATACTCCTTTATGGTGAAGTTACGTAATTCTTTGTTTGGTTCTGGGTCATCGATGAGGTTTCCCCAGCAATCTGTTGGTGAATTCAGATGCAGAGAAATCCTGCGATGAGTATAGGTTGGTGCTGGTTAAGCCGTTGGGTACAAGGTAGCATATCAAGCGCACCTTATCGCCCTTATCCTCAATGTGCCCGTATATAAATACCTCTGGAATCTCCCTTACTGCCAAAAATATTGATTCGCTAAGGTTTGAGTACTGCCTAAAATCGCTACTCATGTCAAGCGACCATTTAAAATCGACAAGCACTTGGTTTACTGCTTTTTGGTCAATTACCTCAAATCGCTCGCTCGATCCGTAAATTCTGTTCAGCTCGTCTTGTAGGTACTGATTGAACGGGGTAAGCCTATTGTCGCTTGTGCGAAACTGAAGTATGGCCACCTTAACCTTTCCCTTGCCTTGATATTTTGCCTCCAGCTCTGTGGCTAACCTTTCAATTTGCTGCTTAACCTGCTCCTCTTGGCTTGCCCAAGCTGGTAGGCTAATCATAATGGATAAAAGTAATGCCAATAATCCTGTTCTCATGGTAGTTGCGGTGTGCTGCGTAATAAGTGGAATGAGTAAACGGTTGATATATAGCTTGAGGTAGTTGCAAAAAGTATGCCTTTATATTGTGAGATCAATTTTTATTCAAAAATTCGTTTTGAACAAAAATCTACCTTACTTTGCACAAAATTTAATCAAATGCAGTTTTTAGTACTTCTTTCGATTGTTGTGGGGCTAATGGCTTTCGTGTTCCTTTTAATGGGTGTGAAGGTGTTTTTTCATAAATCGCATAAATTCCCCGAGACCTCGGCGGGGCATAACCGCGAGATGCGTAAGCGTGGCATTACCTGTGCAAGGCAGGATGAGATAAAGTGCTGGTCGAAAAAGGGGGCGAAAGCAACCTGCGGAACCTGCTACGAGCATGCTCGCGATTAGTGAACAATATGGTGTTCCCTGCGTTAACAAGTTACAAAAAAACCAAATTGTAATAGATGGAAACGCTAAAACTTACACTTATTACCCTAGGGATGCTTGCATTGATTGTTGGGTTTTTCTTTGTGGCCTTCTCGTTGCTAAAGAAAAAGGAACCCGAGGGCGACGATTGCTCAACAGCCACCACTAATGCCCGATCGTTCGGCTGTGGATGTGGTACGGGTGCCTGTGGTTTGCCTATTGATCGTCAAAAAGGTTAGTGAGTATTGGTTTACTCAACCACTCTCTTTTTCATCCCTTCGGTCATCCAAATTTCATAATCTCCGGCATCGTTGGTGAAAATAAGGTAAGCGTCAACCTTTGGGTTGGCGCTTAGCCATTTTTTGGTTCGCTCGGTTCCCATCACCATGAAGGCGGTGGCAAGGGCATCGGCGCGAGCCGAGGTCTTATCGATAACTGTAGCGCTCAGCAGCGAGTGGGTTACGGGGTAACCCGTGGTGGGGTCGATGGTGTGGCTGTACTTCACCCCTTCGCGAACAAAGAACTTGCGGTAGTTGCCCGACGTCACCAGCGATTCGCCTGAGAGGCTTATGATTACTTGCAGGTTCTCGCCCGACAGAGCATTTTCCTCAGGCTTGTCGATTCCAACTAGCCAGTGCTTACCCCTTGGGCTTTTGCCTTTGGAACGGATCTCTCCGCCAACCTCCACGAGGTAATCGCAGATGTCCATAGCTTCTAAAAACTCAGCAATCAAATCCACGGTATACCCTTGGGCAATGGCGTTCACGTCGATAATCACATCGGGAAATTTCTTGGTGATATGCAGCCCATCAAGGTTAATCATGCCAGAACCGGTGAATTGCTTCAGCCTCTCCACCGTTTCGGCATTAGGCATCTCGCCTTTCTTTGCATGAAAACCCCATTCACGAGCCAGAGGCCCTATGGTTATATCGAAAGCGCCATCGGTTTGATGGCTATAGAGTAGCGATAGCTCAACCACGTGTGCCAGCAGTGAGTCAACCTCAATGCCCGTTTGGCTTTGGTTGAAATTGTTGATTATTGAGTTTTTGCGGTATAGCGACATGGAGCTGTCTACTCGCTCCAAAATATCCTCAATGGGCGCAGCAAAATCCCTGTTCAGGCTGTCGGCATAGGTTATGCTGTAGGTGGTGCCCTGGGTAAACCCGTTGAGCCTTATGTAGTCTTTGGTTGTAGTGCTGGTGCAGCTTGCCATTAGGACAATAAACAGAAAAAAGTATGCTCGTTTCATCGCGTAGTATGTTTTTTGTTGATGATGTTTTTCCAGATTATTGAAATGTCTTTCGATACGCTATAGCTCTTGGCGTACTGAATATTAATCTTCTCTATCAGCTTGGCATCTTGCTTCTCAAGCTGGGAGGTGTGTACTGGTGCAAATACGCTAGGCTTTATTTGGGGCAATCCTTTGGTCTGCGCACCATTCGCAAATCCAACCCATGTGTACTTCCCAACTATCACGCTACCTGCATGGCGAAACATCCTCCTTGTGGTTCTGCTGAAAGGTAGGTGGAGAGGCGCTAAGATTATGGTGAGGAAGGCAATCGATAGGTCGAGAGCCCTTTTCATCCTCTTGTTGGCGGGCTGGGTTATGGCGCTTAGCTCAACGGTGTAAAGATCGCCCGATGTGTCGATGGAGTTGCTGCCTATTACCGAAAAGCTGTCGGGTGGGGCAATTTTAAAATCGACCCCCAGCGATACCAACGCTAGCATCGATTTTATAATCTCCTGTGACGATAGATCGCTGGCGCAGAATATTATCTCGTCGATGCTGTTTACCCTAACTATTTCGGGTAGTTGCGGCAGTGAACCCAGCTGGTTTGTATGAGGACTATTTGAATGCGGCGAAACCTCACCCACCATTTTCCAGCCTACGGGGGTATTGTTTAGTATGCCTTGTATCCTATTAGCTTCGGTTGGGCTACCCACAATTACAATACGTTTTTCCCTTTTTAGGGTATGGCTAAGGTTGCCACGGATTAGCCCAACCAATAAGTGGATTAATGGGATGAGGATTATGGACCAAGCCGACATAAGCAGTATTATTGCTCGCGAGAAACGCATATCCTCAGGGAGCAAAGCGTAGGCTATTAGTATTATTATGCTACCCACGCCAACCCCTTTGGCTGCGGTCAAAATTTTCTGGGGTTTGTCGTATCCTCCGGTAAACCAAATCGAAATAATCCATGTTGCGATGTAGAATGCGGATAGGTGCATGACCAGATGGTCGGGGTAAACATCGGGAGTGCTAAATCGGACTCTCTCCCAAAATGGGATAATTACTAGCAGCCCAGTGGCTACAGCCAAGGCGTCCATAGTGGGGAGTACCCATTGGTTGAAAACTCGTTTTGCAATGCTTAGTCCGGCCCTAAAGTATATGGCCATGTAGATAAGCATGATGTATAGGAAAGCATTCTTTTGCGAGAAATGTTTGCGGGCAAATATCATCATGGCCCTGTAGAAAACCAGCACGTAGTTTATGCTTCCCTTCTTGGTGCTCTCGCCCTTGTAGTGGATTATCGTTGTTTTGGGGAAGTAGTAGTTCTTAAATCCGCTTTTCATTATGCGGTACGAGAGGTCGATATCCTCGCCATACATGAAGAACGACTCGTCGAATAAGCCAGCCTTGTCGAGTGCGATTTTTCGGATAAACATAAACGCACCGGGTAGAATCTCAATTTCGTTTACCTCGTCGGGATTCAAATGACCGAGATGGTAGCGGGCAAAGGTCTTGGAGCGTGGGAATAGCCACGAGAACCCGAATATTTTGTAGAACGAAACCAAGGGTGAGGGGAGTGCCCGCTTCGATTCGGGCAGGAACTTTCCCTTGCCGTCTATCATTTTTACCGATAGGCTTCCAACCTCGGGGTGTTGGCTCATGAACTCGATGCACTTGGTAAAGGTGTCCTCCTCAACCACGGTGTCGGGGTTTAGTATTAGCACAAACTCACCCTTGGTCAGCCTTAAGGCTTGGTTATTGGCGTAGGAGAATCCGTAGTTCTCCGTGTTCTCTATTAGCTTAACCGATGGGAACCGGTCGCGCACCATTTGGCACGATCCATCGGCTGAGGCATTGTCCACCACAAATATTTCAGTGTCAATATCCTTAGCGGCGCTTACTACCGATATCAGGCACTGCTCAAGGAAGTACTTCACGTTGTAGTTTACAATTACAACCGAAAGGGTCATAGGGCAATTGGTTAGGCACACAAAGGTATTAAAATATGTGTTGAAAATCGACTCATGGCCGAGGGGTTATTCACTGTCAATTTCACCTATATTTAAAACGCCTAATCCCATTAATCGATTTGTTAAACCAGATGTAGAAGAAGATGCCTGCAAGGGATAGGCCCACCGGGAACCCCAACCAAATACCAACTACACCAATCTCCAAATATATTCCGAGCAGGTAACCAATTGGCAATGCAACCATAAAGTAGCAGATAAATGATATGATTGCCATGGCATTTACCCTCGATATGCCCCTAAGGGCATTGGCATAGTTTACCTGGAGGCCATCGGCAATCTGATAGGCTGCTCCAATGAGGAGCAGGGTGCCGGCAAGGGCAATCACTTCCACATCGGAATTGAATAGCGATGCAATTTGATGCCTAAACAGCACCAGACCCGACGCAATGGCTAGCGCCATGGCAATAATAATATGAAGCCCGCTGCTGGCAGCCTTTTTTGCATTAGCAATGTCGCCTGTGCCGTAATAGTTGCTAACCCTAACCGCTGTGGCGGCGCCAATTCCGTAGTAGGTCATGAACCCAATGGTTTGTATGGTGATTGCTATATGGTGAGCAGCCAACGCCACGCTGCCCAGCCAGCCAATCATTATGGTGCTTATATTAAAAATACCCGTCTCCATGGCCATCTGTATGCCCACCATAAGCCCCATCTTATTAAGGGTTTTGTGGTGCGTTGGGTTGTAGCTGCTGCGCAGGTAACCTACCAGGTAACGCTTGTACTTTTTGGTGAAGAAGAAGATGTAGGCAAAGGCCGCAGCCATGAGAACCCTCGACACCAGCGTGGCAAACCCTGCGCCCAGCAGTCCCAGCTCGGGGAAGCCCCACTTGCCGTATATCAGCAGCCAGTTGCCAAGGATGTTAAAGGCATTGCCGCCAATCATAATCCACATCGATGTTTTGGTGTCGTTTACGCCATCGGCAAATTGCTTGAATGCGTTGAATATCATTATGAAAATTAAGGAGATAAGGATTACCCAGCTGTATGGAATGATTAGCGGGTAAAGCTCCTCGGGTTGGCCAAAGCTTCGCACCTTTAGCACAAAAACAACCATCAGTGCCGTGATAAGTATGCCCATTACAAAGTTTGCAACAATCCCATTGCGTAGCATTTGCCCCACCTCAAGGTGTTCTCGACGCCCAAAAAGTTGTCCCACTAACGGAGTGAGCGCATAGGAGAAGCCCAATCCAAAAAGTATGGGCATGTTGAACACATTTACAGCAAACGATGCGGCAGCCAGCTCGCTGGTTCCGTAGTTTCCAATCATGGCGCCATCCACAAAGCCCAGTATTATTTGGCCCAGTTGGCCCAGAACTAGGGGTATGCCCAGCGTAAGGGTAGCCGAATGGTGGTTTTTGTACTTCGCTAAAAAGCTGCGCATGATGCTCTAATGTTTTACTCGTTACAAATGGATTCGATGTGGCGAAAGTACTAAGATATTGCTATGTTTTGGGTAATGTCAAGGCAAGGCACACAAAAAATGGGCAGGTAAAGCTAGTTCACCTGCCCAATGCTTTGGTTGTAAATAGATGCCTTACATCAGCTGCTTAATGGCTTCGGCCAGGCGCTTAACACCCTCGTCGTTCTGCTCTTTGTTCATGAACGAGAAGTTTAGGCGCATGGTGTTTTTTCCACCTCCATCGCAGTGGAACACGCTGCCCAGCACAAAGGCCACCTTTTGCTCAATGGCAATTTTAAACAGATCTTCAGAGTTCATATGCTCGGGCAGGGTTAGGAAAAGGAATAGACCACCCTCGGGCTCGGTCCAGCTAACTCCTTCGGGCATATACTTACGAAAAGCCTCGAGCATAGCGTCGCGCTTTATGCGGTAGCTGTCGACAATCTTCTTAAGGTTCTCATCGAAGTACCCTTTCTCGTAGTACTTGGCGGCAATTTTTTGAACATATGGTGATGTGCAAAGGTCGGTTGATTGCTTGGCCATTACAATTTTATCAATAACATCTTCGTGGGCAACAACCCATCCAATGCGGAATCCGGGTACAAATATCTTCGATAGGGTTCCCAGCAGGATTACGTGGCCTGTGCCATCGAGCTCATACATGGTGCGCTGTACCTCACCATCGAAACGAAGCTCGCGGTAAGGGCTGTCCTCAACAATTAGCACGTCGTACTTGCGGGCAAGGGCAATGATTTCCAATCGGCGCGATTCGGGCATGGTGATGCCGGCAGGGTTTTGGAAGTCGGGGATTATGTATAAGAATTTTGGTTTTTCGCCATTGGCCTTCATTTTTTCGAGCTCCTGTTCCAACAGGTCAGCGCGCATTCCCTTGTCGTCGAGTTTAATGCCAATCATCTGCGCACCATAGGTGCTAAAAGCCGACAGCCCTCCTAGGTATGATGGCAATCCGCAGATAATCTTATCGCCGGGGTTGATGAAAATTTTTGGGATAAGATCCAATGCCTGCTGCGATGCGGTGGTAATTACCAGATTGTTGATATCGAGCGTTAGCCCTTCCTTTTTGTAGCGCTCAACCAGAATTTCACGTAGCCTCATATCGCCTTCGGTGGCACCATACTGTAAAGCCTGTGCGCCTTCGGTATCTAGTACTTCGCAGCTTATCTCTTTTAGCTGATCAATGGGGAATGTGTCGGGGGCAGGTAGCCCTCCTGCAAATGAAATAATATCAGACCTTTGAGTTAGCTTTAGCAACTCGCGGATGGCCGATCGTTTCATCCCCTTGGCAGTATTAGAAAATACGCTGTTCAAATCGGTTACCATAACATCAATATTTTATAGGTTAATGTATCAAATTGAAATTACAATCAAAGAATTTTCAATCAATTTATCTAAAACAGTGGCTACGAAGTTACGGATTGTAATTATGATTGGCAAATTTTTATATTGATTTGTTGCTTCTCGTGGCAATGCTTTTGAATATACACGCCAAGGCAAATATCTCTCACCACATTGCTTGAACCTAAGAGTGAAGGATACTTACTGCGTATTTGGGATGGGAACGGTTACTCGTCTATATCAATATGCTTGCTGTCCGCATCGTTCTGGTCATCATCTGCAAATCGCCTGATTTTAATGTTGAACGATGCCATGAAGATGCTCATGAATGGGCTGATGATATTGAAGAAAGCGTAGGGCAAATAGGTGAGTACGGGTACCCCCAGCACGGCCGATTGGGTGGCCCCGCACGTGTTCCAGGGAATTAGCACAGATGTAACGGTGCCAGAATCTTCGAGGGTACGGCTCAATACCTCCGGTTTTAGCCCTCTGTCGCGATAGGTTTTGGCAAACATACGTCCGGGCACAACAATGGAGATGTACTGATCGGAAGCAGTTACATTGAAAAACACACAAGTCCCCACAGTAGTTGCCACAAGCGAACCCGTTGACTTAGCAAAGCGGATAATGCTCTCGGTGATTCGAACGAGTAAACCCGCGGCCTCCATAACTCCACCAAAAACCATAGCCGACAGGATGAGCCAAATGGTGTTAAGCATCCCCGCCATACCGTGGGTTATCAGCAGGTCGTTTACATGGGCATCCTCGGTGATTATTGCAATATCGCCAAACATGCTCTGCATTATGGCTACGTACGACGACATGGTGTAGTTGCTAGTAATCCCCGAAACCTGCTCAACCACGTGGGGTTGAAAAACCACCGCAAAGGCTGCACCCAGTAAAGTACCTGTCATTAGCGCAGGTAGCGGAGGCATCTTTTTTACAATTATGATGATAAGGATAGCTGGAACAAGGAATAACCATGGGGTGATGTTAAAGGTGTTCTCAATGGCATTTAGCGTTGTTTGCACGTTGGCCTCGCCACCAGAATAGTCGTACGTAAACCCAAGGATTAAAAAGATAATCATGGTGATGATTATGGAAGGGCCGGTGGTATATACCATATACCTAATGTGTGTAAACAGATCGGTTCCGGCCATGGCGGGGGCAAGGTTGGTGGTATCCGATAAAGGTGACATTTTATCGCCAAAGTAAGCCCCCGAAATTATTGCTCCAGCGACAATCCCATCGCTAAACCCCAAGGCGTTTCCAATGCCCAGTAGCGCAACTCCAATGGTGGCAACCGTCGACCACGAGCTACCCGTGGCAAGCGAAACCATGGCACATATTATTACCGATGCCAGTAGGAATATGCTAGGGTGAAGAATTTTGAGCCCGTAGTAAATCATAGAGGGTACTACGCCGCTAAGCAACCATGTTCCAGCCAACGATCCAATTAGCAGCAGGATAAGCATCGATGGCATGGCCGAGCTAATGCTCTTAACCACCTGCTTCCGCACGTCGTACCAGTTATGACCTAGGAATACTGCAACAATACCCCCTACCGTAGCAGCTAAGAGAAGTGCAATTTGGTTTGCCCCTTGAAGAGTATCCTCTCCAAAAAAGTATACATTTAAAATAAGAAAAACGATGAGGAAAAGAATGGGTATAAAAGCCTGAAAGATATTGGGCTTGCGAATTTCTTTGGCCATTGTTGCTTAGGGTTTTATTGAATAAGGCTCGAAAGATAATTATTTTCCATAGTTCGAGCTGTATACCTTGGCAAAATTGCTTAATTATTCTACATAATGGCTTTTAAAAAACGTGCAACTTAGCTCAACGAGTTTTTCATAGTGCAGGAGGGGTTAAAGCTAGTACAGTACATCAAAATTAAATCAGTATCACTGGTTTTGTTGTATGATTTTTATACCTGATGATGGATTGACCCCGATTTTTTTCGATGGATAATTTTAGCATAAAGCAAGGTTGTGAAAAATATTAGGTGTTACGATTTTTTAATTACTAATCATTGTTGTCCGGGGGAATTAATGCTACAAAATAAGATCCTTCACTCCACTGCGTTACGCTTGCTTGCCAGCCATAGCCGTCAAGTTAAGGACACAAAACAAATAAATAAAAACAATTCTTTTGATTGGTTTATACAGAATATTAATACTATAGCCCTCGTAGGGGGCATATAGCGATTGAAGAGATTAATACAAATGATTTTAAGCGCTTCGTAGATGCGCAATAAGGGATACTAATATCTATTGCACGCCCTACGGCCTGCCTGCCTTCGGCAGTAAGGCAGGGGTGCTTTAGGTTTTGCTATTTAAACCCAATCGCTATCAACCCCTGTCTGCCAGCCAGGCAGGCTCTACGAGGGTATTGAAAATTGCTTAGCCTGACGACTATGGCTTGCCAGCAGGCAAGTTCAGGATGACAGTGCGTTATAAATTGGAGGGGAGAGGGGGGCTTGGTGGCGGCGAAGCCGCCACCAAGCCCCCCCCTCTCCAAACATTATGAATAGCCTGTCATTTCGACCGCCTGCCTGAATGACGCAGTCAGGCAGGAAGGGAGACCACGAAGTAGCAGCGAAGCTAAATCTTTAAAAGGTTTACCAGACACTACTGATTACTAATATTGCGTTACTTATACTTTTCAACGGTTAGTTGATCTGCTAAAACCTAAAGTATGGCCATTCGCTTTTTGTTAAAACATCTGCCTACAGCTGCATTTGTGGTCCATGCAGAAGGTGGTCTGCTTGATGTGAATGCAGGCTTTTCCGAGATTATTGGGTGTAAAACCGATGAGCTAGTGGGTAGGTCGTTGTACAACTTCATGGATGAAGAAATGGTTCTTAGGCTGAAGACCCTTTTCTCTCAGCCTAATTTATTAAGAGCCATTAAGTACGACATAACAATCTCCTCCGTCTAGAGCTATAGCTATACCCTGGAGCTCCATATTTCAAATGTTAACGAGCAGGGCGATGATAGCTTCTTGGTGTTGGTTAATAACGTAACCCATATAAAGCGCGTAACTAAGGAGTTAAGGGAACAGCGAAGGCTTCACAAAACCCTTGTGCAAAATATGTCAGGTGTTGTATACCGATGTAAGTGGGATAGGGAGTACACCATGGAGCATATCAGCAGCCAATGCTACGAGGATACAGGGTATCAGCCCGAAGATCTTATTGACAATAAGCGGATTTCATTCAATAGTCTAATACAAGGAGGAGTATAGAGAGCCTATCCGGGCCAAATGGCAAGAGGTGTTGGCTAGCAAATTACCCTTTAGCTTTGAGTACCCCGTAGTAGCAGCTAGCCGACAGCAACGATGGCTCTGGGAGCAAGGGGTTGGTGTGTTTGATGCCAGCAATAGCTTGGTTGCCATGGAGGGCATACTCCTAGATATTACCCACCGAAAGCAGGCCGATGAGGTGTTACGCAAAAGCGAGTCGATGTTTCATACGCTGGTTGAGAATGCTTTCAATGGCATTTGCCTTCTTCGGAATCGTGGGCTCGAGTATGTAAATCAGCACTTTGCCGATATTGTTGGATATTCTTTTGATATCTCATCGCGCGTAGTGAAGTTTTGTAACAGCTACCACAATGTGGATGGGTTGCGGTTTGTTGCCGGCGTGGCCGAGGAGCCCCCATTTGCTAACGAGAGTTTTGATGTGGTGGTGAATGTGGAGTCGGCCCGTTGCTACAAGAGCATCCGAATGTTTTTTGCCGAGGTGAATAGAATGCTAAGGCCGGGAGGCCATTTCTGCTTTGCCGATATGATTAAGAAGGGTGAGGTGGAGTCCATACGCAGGGATTTGCTCTCAAGCGGAATGGAAATAGTTAGCGAAACCGAGATTACCAAGAGTGGGGTTAAGGCGCTCGACTGCGACCATGAGCGCCGCGAGTCGGCTATCGTAAAAGAAGTGCCCAGCTTTCTCCGCAAATCGTTTCTCCAGTTCGCCGGTGCTAAGGGCTCCGAGCGATACGAGTCGTTTGCCTCGGGCAAAATGGAGTACTGGCACTTTGTGCTGCGTAAGAAGATAGGTAATACTGTAACCTTTGAATAATGCTCCTCTGCTATTAGTTGGGGAGTATTTTTTTAGTATATGCGTAACTATTTCACAAAATTTCACACCCCATCCCTTCATTATATCGTAACCTCTGCGTATATTTGGTAATCGTTGCACTCATCAAGTTAATAAATCAATTTCAATATGCCTACCAAAGGGAATAAGTTTGGCGCGTTTAAGGGTGTGTTCACCCCTTCAATTCTTACAATTCTTGGCGTTATCATGTACCTCCGCTTGCCCTGGATAGTTGGCCAGGCTGGCCTTTGGGCTACCCTGGGTATTATTCTTGTGGCCCACCTTATATCGGCTGCCACGGGATTAAGCGTGGCCAGCATTGCCACTGACAAAAAGGTGGAGACTGGCGGAACGTACTACATGATTTCGCGAAGTTTGGGCCTTCCCATTGGCGGAACTCTAGGTTTGGCCCTTTTCGTGGGGCTATCGTTTAGCGTAAGCCTTTACCTAATAGGTTTTGCCGAAACGCTGCTTACCGCCTTTGGCATTGAGGCAACCCTAAATGCTATCCGCATTACGGGAGCGGCAACGCTACTGCTTGTCACCATAATCACCTTTATAAGCACCAACCTTGCATTAAAATTGCAGTTTGTCATTCTAGCTGTTCTGTTGCTGTCGCTGATGTCCATAGTGCTTGGTAAGCACGACATGGTTCCCCAAACCGCCTTGGTGGGCTCGGCCACCAACTCGCTACCTTGGATAGCGCTATTCGCCATATTTTTCCCAGCTGTTACTGGTTTTGAAGCGGGTGTATCCATGTCGGGCGATTTGGAGAATCCCAAGAAATCAATCCCTCTTGGTACAATCTCCGCCATAGTGGTTGGCTTGGTTGTTTACGTCGGTTTGGTTTTCTTCTTTTCCTATACTGTGGATAGAAATGCGTTGATGAACGACCCCAGTGTGTTAATGAATATTTCCCTGTTCTCGCCCCTGGTAGTTGCAGGAATTTGGGGCGCAACGCTGTCATCGGCATTTGGGAGCATACTGGGAGCACCCCGCATCCTGCAGGCCATGGCTATGGATAGGATTACGCCCAAAATATTTGCCAAGGGGGTGGGCGCTGGCAACGAGCCGCGCAACGCGCTGCTGCTTACATTTGTTATTGCCCTTTCGGGAATTCTCATTGGCGATCTTAACGTAATAGCTCGGGTGGTGTCCATGTTTTTTATCATCACCTACGGATTTTTAAACCTAACCTGCGCCATCGAGAATTGGGCGGGAGCCGATTTTAGGCCATCGTTTCGCATTCTGGGCTGGATAAGCATAATTGGTGCCATTGCCTGTTTTGTGGTGATGATTCAGCTCGATTTCATTGCCATGATTGGGGCAACCATTATGCTGGGTGCCATATTTCTGTTCCTTAAGCGTAAGGAGCTTCGGCTGCAGTCGGGCGATACGTGGGGTGGTATTTGGTCGTCGTTGGTAAAGTATGGGCTATTCAAGCTCTCATCATCAACAGCAAGGAATCAGCGGAACTGGCACCCCAACGTAATCCTTTTCAGCGGAGGGGCTAAGGCACGCCCACATCTGGTGGATATGGGTCGAACCATAGTGGGGAAGCAAGGGGTATTTACCAATTTTGAGCTGGTTGAAAAGCCTGAGGAAGATTATTTGTTCGACCGAACGGCAACGGCAACAATAGAAACCGATCATCGTGGGAGGAACATAATTACCCGCCGGCATGTTTGCGGAAACATATACGAGGGTATGCAGATGATTTCGCGGGTTTATGGGTTCACTGGCTTTGAACCTAACACCATCCTTATGGGCTGGGCTCGAAAAACAGCCGATCCCCAACGATTCTACGAAACGGCATCGGTGCTGCATAAGCTCAACTACAACCTGGTATTCTACAACTACATAAATCAGCAAGATAAAGAGCAGGCTAAAGCTAAAAGAATTGACTTATGGTGGAATGGGAATAGTCGCAATCTCAATTTTGGGCTTGCCCTGCTCAAGTTTATCACCACCGATCCGGAGTGGCGAGGTGCTATGGTGAGGCTGCTAATAGTTAACTACAATACCTCCAAAACCGATAGCGTTTACGCATTAGCAAATCAAGCCCTCGACAACTCAAGGCTAATGGGCACCGTTAAGGTTATAAATAACTCGGTGGAGAAGTTACCCGAGGTCGATATTATTAAGCGCGAGTCGGCCGATGCCAGCTTGGCCATCCTCGAGATGAATCAGGATATGTATAAGGATTCGTCGGCGTGGGTTAGCTACGTGAATGGTGCCATCGATTTGCCCTGCTCATCGCTGGTTATTGAGGCTAGTCAGAACTTCGAGGTGGTGAATGCCCATACCGTACCCGAGGTAAGTACAACAGACCAAGCCCAGACTGCCCGCGACCAAAGCATCAACCTAGCAGAGGCTGTTCGGTACCCCGAGAAGGAACTCCTTGCTAACGAACTTCGTAAACTTGCCGAGCAGTATGGACATCAGCAGAGCGTATTTGCTACCAATTCTATTCAGGAAATCCAAGGTTTAATTAGTAAGTTTCATGATGATATTGAGAGCAATTGTAACAAGGTGTTTACATCGTTTCGTAAAGCTATTGCCAACAATGAACCGATAGACTCCTCGGTATTAAGCAAGATACTTTCCGACTATACCTTTCAGGCCAAAAGCCGTATTGCGGAGCTAATAACCGATGATTTGGCCAAGGGGCAGGTTATCCTTGCCGATTCCCTTGCCGTGTATATGCAAAAGTCGGTAAGCTTACTGGAGAAAACACCCGAAAAGATGGTGGTGAGCTTCTCGCGTTCCGAGTTTAAGGTTCGTCGTACCGACAGCATACGAATTCGTATTACCAAAGCAGCGAGCAAGCTCAGGGGGGCATTCCTCGGATGGCCCATAAGCCGAAGGGTTGATCTGGCAAAATCGGCTGAACTCTTTTTGCAAGAGAACAGGCTTGAGGATTTTAACGAGTTCTTCACACAGCTTGGCCTCATATCATTCAGGTACTTTAGCAATATCCGACGAGTTTTAACCGACTTGCCAAATAAGTTGGAGCAGTTAAAGCATGGCAATGAGGATGTTTTCAAGGAGCTCGATAGCCTGCTGGCAGATGAGGAGGACAACCTGGCGAGCGCGCTGTCCGACTTTAAAAAATCAACAGATCAGATGACTGCCGATCTCAATTCGAGCTTAGTACAAAGTGTACAACGGATGATTTTTGTTGTCGAAAAGCCAGAGTCGACCCATCTACTCAGATCCTACGCCAAGCTAATCAACAAGCGACCTCATACTCACGATACTCTAGGGCATGCGCCACAGGTATGGAGGGATAACCTTACCCTTTACTCCAATAAGATTCATGTTGAGCTCATGTTGATGTCGTTGCGCTATAGGCTAGGTGTGAAGATTAGCCGACAGGTGGAGGAACTGAATATTTGGACAAAGAATAATATCCTTAAATCCATTGCTAGCGCCAAGGAGCTACTCAGCCAGTATCGATCGTCCAACGAGCTTCCCAACCCATCCGATTTAACCCAGCGTATCGATGAGATAAACACACCCCATATGCAGGAGCGTTTTGAGGTGCTTTTCCGCGATGTGAACGCAATCCTCGAGGATTTGCCTGAAAAAGTAGATGTGAATAGCGATGGCTTTTTTAGCGAGCTCGAGCGGGGACGATTCGTGGCAAGCGATGTGCGTAACATCGACTTTAAGCGCAGGGTACAGCTGTATGTTGGTATGGAACTTATTAGTAAAGCCCGTAGCTCAATGGAGGGGGTTTCCGATTCGCTAAGAGTAACAGCCAAAACCCTGCGCGACAAGCTACGCTTGGCAGCATTCAATATCGAAAATATGCTTGCCCAGAATGTGAGTAAGGCCAACAGCTCTTCCAGCCATTCGCAACACGAGCAGCGCGATAAGCTTATTGAGGAGTTGCTGGGTGAGGTTGAGCTGGAGGAGAAAAATCTCAAAAATCTCTTAGCCAAATTTGATGAAGACCTCCAGAAGTATCTTGTTGCCGCCATGGAGCCTTTGCATCAGCTGGTTCATAGCAAGGTCGATGATAGAATTCGAAAACGTAAGAAAAGAAAACCGCAGGCCAGTTCCATCTGGTTTACCTCAAGGGTTCAAAAGCTTTCGCAGTTTGTAAACCGACAGGTTGTTGGGGTTCTGTACTCGCAGAGCGAGGGGTTGCTGCTTGCCCAGAAGTTAACCAGCTTTGAGAAGGAGTACAGGCTCAGTAACCAGTCGGTTCAGGAGATGTTGGTTTCGCTTACAGGTAACCAGGAGGTTATGAAAAAGGTGCCCTTCTACTATGCGAATCTGTTCTCGGGCAGTACCACTCTAAATGAGGAACTTTGGATTGATAGGCCCCATGAGCAGAGCATTGCCCAGCAGGTGGTAGCGCGCTACAATGCTGGCTACTCTGGCGCTTTGCTTATAACGGGTGCTCGAAATTCAGGTAAATCTACGCTATCGAAATATATTGCTAAAAAGTACCTTCCTAAGCATAAGGTGGTTTCGGTAAAGGCGCCTCTAGGCGGTTCTTCAAGCGTGAGCGAATTCATGCTAAGCTTGCAAAGGGCACTGGGAACCCAAACAAATCCGGAGCTTTACCTTGCCAACAATCCCGAGGCAAGGGTTATTATTATCAACGATTTGGATCTGTGGTGGGAGCGCCACAGCAAGGGGCTTGAGGTTATAAGGAAGATATATGGACTTGTTGAGAGCCTTAGCCGAAACAACTTCTTTATTGTGAACTCTGGAACCACTGCCTATCAGCTAATAAACAGGCTAGAAAAGCTCGATTCGATTTTTATGGGAAGCATCGAATGCCAGCCTTTTGATGCTAAGGATTTGAAGGACCTGATAGTTGCTCGCCATAAAACCGGAGGCCTCGGATTGGTTTTTAATGGTAAGGTTGAGCGCGATTTAACCGAATGGAACTATGCTAGGCTTTTCAATAAGTATTTCAATGTTTCCGATGGAAACCCCGGCTACGCCTTGCAGCTGTGGTTAACAAATATTACTAAGGTAGTGGGTAAAACCATCCATATACGAAAGCCCGAAATGCCAAATCTTTCTTACCTAAGGGGAGTAAGTGATGAGCTGCTGGTGATTATCCTGCAGATAATAATACATCGAAGGTGCAGCTTAGCAAGGCTGTCAAGGGTGCTTAGGCAACCCGAGGAGCAAACCCTTGTGCTGATAAAAAACTTACAGCGCTCGGGGATTGTTGAAGAAAGGTTTGTTGGGGTGTGGGCTGTGAATAAACTTCTTGAGCCATTCGTGGTTAGTATTTTAAATGAAAAGGGATTGTGCTAAACTAAAATTTAAGCGTTATGACCCTATACTATCTGGCTTTTGCCATCGGAATTTTTGTGGTGCTACGGTATCTTTCCAGAGTGCTGAGAACGGTATCCTCTGGCCGAGGTGTTTCTAGAGCTCTTGCTAGGGTTTTTCCCTTGATTGAACTTGTGGTATGGTTAGCCTTTGGCCTATGGGTTATCAATAGGCTTTTTAGCGATTTGGTTTTCTATCCCATACTCGTGTCGGCAGTTGCGGTGATCATTGTCCTCATTGTTGGCTGGTATTTTCTTCGCGATTTTATCTCGGGCATAATACTAAAAGCAGAGATTCCATTTGAGAGGAACCAGCAAATTGGAGTGCACTCCATTCAGGGTGTGCTGCGCAGGGTGGGGTATAGGACAATTGAGATTGAAACCCACAATGGTGAACTTGTGAAAATACCATACTCACAGCTTGCATCAGGATCAATTCACCTGCTCAACAAGAACGATAGTTTGCAAAGCTATGAAATGAAGCTACCCGTTAGCACATCCATCCCTATGCAGGAGGCACGCGATATGATTACAAGGTCGTTACTACTACTGCCCTGGGTTGCTGTTAGCAAGGAGCCATCCATAAAGGTGGTTGATAAAACCGCAACGCAAAATGTTTTTTCAATAAGCTACTATACCACCTCGAGCAGCTACGCATCAAATGTGAACGAGCATTTGGTTCGACAGTTTGAGGAGGTTACATCGTAGCATAATTAAATATTTCAGCTGTATGCAGGCATTGCTTTAGTTCAACATTTCGTTGTAATTGGTGTTACTAAACAAAACATTATAAAATCGATAAAAATACAATGGGTAAACTTGAGATAGCGCTCCCCGCAATGGGCGAAGGCATAATTGAAGCCACTATTACCAAATGGTTGGTGGCCATAGGCGATGAGGTAACAGAGGATCAGTCGTTGGTTGAGGTGGCCACCGATAAGGTCGATTCTGAAATCCCGTCGCCAGCAACCGGTAGGGTTAAGGAACTTCTGTTTAACGAGGGCGATGTACCCCAAGTAGGACAAATAATCGCTGTGCTCGAGGTTGAGCAGGGGGGTGACGAGCCAAAAGCTCAGATGCCTGACCCTAAACCAGAGCCAGCGCGAGAAGCGGAGGGCGCTAAAGAGGCACCTATGCAGGGGCAGCTTGAGCCGGTTCAAAAAGCAAAGCCTGGTGTAGTACCCCAAACAAGCCCGTTGGTCCGATCCATTGCCAAGCGCGAGGGAATATCCGCCGAGGAACTGGCAAACGTTAAAGGAACTGGCCTAAATGGCCGCATTACCCGCGATGATATACTGGCTTACACCGACAAGCGCAGCGCAATTATCGAGAAACCCCAAGCGCAAAGTCAGCAAGCATCTACCCAGTCGGAGGGGCATTCAGTTGAGGTAATCCAAATGGATAGGATGCGCAAGCTTATTGCCGACCACATGGTGATGTCGAAGCAAACATCGGCGCATGTTACCTCTTTTATCGAAGCCGATGTAACCAACCTGGTGAGCTGGCGCAACAGCGAGAAGGAAGCCTTCCAGAAGCGCGAGGGGCAGAAGCTAACCCTTACACCCCTATTCGTTGAGGCGGCCATAAAAGCCCTAAAGGATTACCCCTTGGTGAACAGCTCGGTGGATGGTGATAAAATTCTCATGAAACGAGATATTAATGTGGGCTTGGCGGCAGCCCTACCCAATGGCAATTTAATTGTGCCTGTTATTAAGAATGCCGATAAGCTTAACCTGGCCGGGCTAGCCGAAAAGGTGAACGACTTAGCTGCACGTGCTCGCAGCAACAAGCTTCAGCCCGATGAGATTCAGGGTGGAACTTTCACCATCACCAACCTGGGGATGTTCGAAACGTTAACCGGAACGCCCATCATAAATCAGCCACAGGTGGCCATCCTGGCTATTGGCGCAATTACCAAAAAGGTTGTTGTAATCGAAACCGAGCATGGCGACACCATGGCCATTCGCCAAATGGCTATGCTCTCGCTCTCGTACGACCATAGGGTTGTTGATGGTGCACTGGGTGGAATGTTTCTGAAGGCTGTCCGCGACTATATTCAGTCGTACTAGTAGTGGGTTTTAATAATTATTTTTTTCGAGCATCATCCTTTTGGTGCTCTTTTTTTGTTATTGTAACGCGAGTTCGACATGAAATTTGATGTTGCATTTGCTTAATAAATAAGTGAGTAAGGTTTTTGGTTGTGCTAGCATATTAGCATTACTAAGATTATTTGTAACAGAAATAAGGTTTTAAGTCGTTGATAAACCTTATATGATTATCCGCTTTAGTACCTATATCATTTTTGCGTCATTGCGATCCCGACGTTCTTTGTCGGGAGAAGCAATCTTTAGCTCTGATTTACAACCAATTGCTTCTTCGGGAAAAGTACTCCCTGCCTGCCACCTGCCTGAAAAGGCAGGGCAAAAGCAGGGCAAAGGCTGGCTCGCAATATCAAATTCATTATTATTTTGTTGTATCATAAGTTTTTCATCACCTTAGGCATATTTGCGGATAATCATAAAACCTTATTTTGGTTTTGCAAACCTTAGTAAAAAAGTAAATAACTCATAAAATTGAACCTTATTCCCTTATTTTTTTTGGTTTTATTGATTCTCCTTACATCGAACACACATCTTTGTAGGTTTGCTTTATTGCCGAAGCGTACTGTGTTTATGGATAGCTATTTTGGTGGAAATTATCAGTATAAAAAGAAAATATACAATATTTTAGCTTGCCATTGTTCAAGTTTCTAAGATTGTGGGAATGCAAAAACTTATAGTTCATGCAAAAGGTTTTGAAGTAAAGCTAAAATTTGTTTTCTTTGACATTGAAATCGTTTTGTAACGAAATTTATATGCAAAAACATTTCTACTCAATTATAGTTTTACTTCTTTTCACGCTATCGGTGCAGGCTCAACGTGCATCGTACTTTCGGCGTATTTTTGTTGATGCCGAGTACTACTTTTTGTACGAAGACTATCGTGAAGCTTTACCTCTTTACATGGAGTTGCTCGAGTCATCGCCCGATAATGCTAACGTGCAGTATCGCATAGGCTTGTGTTACCTTAACATACCCAACGAGAAGCATAAGTCCATCCCCTTTTTCGAAAGAGCACAAAAAGCCATCAACCATTCGTACAACGAGGGATACTTTACCGAAACCCAGGCACCACCTGAGGTGTTCCTGTATTATGGTCAAGCCCTAAGAATAACTGGTGAGCTGGAGAAAGCAAGGGAAGCCTTTACCAAGTACTCCAAGTTGATAGAGGGAGATACAGACAGGTTGCAGGTAGTGGCAAAGGAGTTGGAGTCGTTGAATTATGCTGAGCAGCTCATAGCCAATCCCATCAACCTAACGTATCGTTCAATAGGCAGAACAGTTAATACTCGGTTTTCTGAAATTAACCCAGTTGTGTCTGCCGATACAAGCATAATGGTGTTCACATCGGTGCAGCAATTTTACCACGCCATACTTCAGTCGAATAAACGAGCCGATATATGGTCGTATCCCATAAACATCAATAGCCAGCTATATGCCGATGGTGAAATTTATACCGTTGGGCTGTCGTCCAACGGTAAAACCATTCTCTTTGCGCGTAACGATAACGATGTTTTTAACCTCTACACAGCAACCTTCGATCCCGACAAAGAGCAGTGGGGTCCGTTAAGTCGGTTGCCAAAGGAGATAAACTCGCGCAGCTGGGAAACCTACGCAACATTTAGCCCTACAGGCGATACGCTCTACTTCTCGAGCAACCGGCCCGGTGGCTACGGTGGGTTCGATATCTATTACTCCATTCAAACTCCAAACGGATGGTCAGAGGCAATAAACATGGGAGGCAGTGTAAACACATCATTCGATGAGATTGCCCCTAGCATAACCTCCGATGGTAAGCGGCTCTTCTTCTCTTCAAAGGGCTATAAAACTATGGGTGGTTACGATGTGTTTGTCTCTGAACGAAAGGGTAGCGGATGGGGAAAACCTATTAATTTGGGCTATCCTTTTAATACAACCGATGATGATATTTTTTACCAGCCCATTAACGATGGATCATCGGGGTATGTTTCGCGTATGTTGCCCCAAAGCTTTGGTGGGTACGATATTTACCTGGTAGAGTTTGATCTCGACAGCATAATAAACCATCAAATAGGGATATCCGTTGAGTAAAGTCAAGGCAATTCCTATGGTACTTTCCTCTGTTTGTAACCTATGGTTATAATTTCCCAGCTTCTCAATCTGTTGCTACTAACGTTGGGGGCACCTCAAGTAATCCAATTATTTTGGGTGATGCGTTTAGGTGGTGGAATATCAACCCAAAAATATTGCATATATTTGATGTAAATTTTGTATAAAACCCTAAGCTGATGACTAGGATTCGTTTCCTTTCCGTAATAATTTTTGTGTTTATTACAACCCTAGGATTTGCCCAGAGCAGAAGTAATGCCGAGGAAACCTACAGGGATGCTAACGCGTATTTTTATTTCGAAGATTACGAAGAAGCCCTGGCGCTTTACCTGAGCATATACGATGAGTTTCCCGATAATGCTAATCTCGACTACCGCATCGGGGTTTGCTACTTGAACGTAGCTGGGAACAGAGATAGGGCTATTGATTACCTTGAGCGGGCTGTGAAAAATATTACACCTCGGTACAGCGAGAGCTCTATTCGGGAGAAACGCGCACCCACTGATGCTCTGTTCTATTTGGGCAACGCATATTTTATTAACAATAAGCTCGATAAAGCATCGCAGGCATACGAGGAGTTTAAGAGCAATATCCGACGCGAACGCCAGTATGATATGGACTACCTCAATCATCAGGTTGAGGCCATTGAACGATCGAGGGTTATTCAGAAATATCCTGTTAACTTCCTGCGGAGCAATCTGGGCTCCGATATAAATAATAGGTTTTCAAACTACAACCCTGTGATCTCAGCCGATGGTAAAACACTGGCCTATACCACCAACGAGCGATTTTACCAAGCCATCATGGTTTCTAAAAAGGAGGGAGATAGGTGGGGCCGTCCACGTAATATTACCCTCGATTTAGTGATTGATGGGAATTGTAGCACCCTGTCGTTATCATACGATGGAACAGAGCTGTATCTTTTCAAGGACGATGACCATGTTGGTAATATTTACGTCACCAATTTGGTTGATGGGGCTTGGACTCCTATTCGCAAGCTAAATGAGAATATTAATACCGAGTTTTACGAAACCCATGCTAGCATATCTGCCGATGGCAAAAAGTTATACTTTGCCAGCAATAGGATGGGGGGGTATGGCGATTTAGACCTTTACGTATCCGAGAGGACTAAGAACGGTGATTGGGGCCCTGCAAAAAATTTGGGTGATCAAATAAATACCCGATTCAACGAGAACACCCCCTTTATAACCGCCGATGGCAAAACATTGTTTTTTAGCTCCGATGGGCACCATGGCGTTGGAGGGTACGACATCTTTTTTTCCAATAGGCTAGCCGATGGTTCTTGGTCGCAACCCGTTAACCTTGGATATCCTCTTAATACAGCCGATGATAACCTGTTCTATCAACCCATTGGGGATGGCGCATTGGGGCTTATGGCGGTTTTCGACCCCCATGGATTTGGCGAAAAGGATATTACTCAGGTTGAGATATTCTTGCCCAAGTACCAGCGAAGCGTTGTAACCCTTGACGAATTTTATGCTCGTAGATCGGAGTTGCCCCCACGAACCCTGGTGATTGATACTGCGAATGTGGCCGGGGTAGCATTGGTAGACCCCACCAGATCGGAGTATTTGAATTACCTCTCAGCTGATGTGGAGTACACCCTGTTTTTCGATGGTAAACCATACGACCTGAAGGATCAGGCCGAAGAGTTAAAAACAAAAGCTACACAGATGCTTGAGCATTTGGTTGCCGATGAGGTAACGCCAATTAAGCCCACTCAAGGGCTGGCGGCTGAGGGGGATGGTGATCATAATCTTCCAAGCCAGGAGGATGAACGGGTTGAGCATTTGCCTCAAACCCTTGAGCCAATTCCTGCAGCGAAGTTGGATGATGGAGATGGCAAGAGGTTACAGTTAGTTTCTGCCGATAAGGCATTGGCAGATACCGCAAAATCTCCCGAGGTAAGGGCCGACAGATTGTCCAGAGGGGATAACCAGCAAAGCGATAGGTTCCGACAAGTGCTTACCCTTTTGGCCGAAAATAGTTTGCAGACCTTCTTGGGTGAACTTTTCTCTGGGAATTGGGATGTGCCTGCTGATATCCAATTTTCTAAGATTAGGAGAATGGCTCATCATGCCGATTCGCTCAATTATACCGAAGGTGTTATCGAGGCCTTGGCTAAGCTAATGGATTTGATGAGCACTAGGGCTGTTGAGGTGAAGTATCGCCAGTCGAGGAGAATATCACAAACATCATACGATGAGGACTTCTTCTTCCGATTGCAAAGGCTTAAGCGGAAAGCTTCACCACAGCTAGCCGCTCTTATTGATGAGGCCATCCTTACGCAGCCTCAAATTGCTTCGTTTGCCTCGCTTTGGAAGTTCTTGGTAGAGGATAGGTATGAGCAGCTAAAGCCATACCTAAATGAGCTGCTAACCCTTATGGCAGAGGCAGCTGCTGGAGGCTTCTTTGCCCTGGGCGAGCAGGAGCAAGGCGAGCTAATTATTGCAGCGCAGGATAGCGGCGCTAAATTCGGGACGCTTTATTTAGCAATTGGATTGGCTGTTTTTGTGGGTTTGCTCATGGTGGTATTTATTCGAAGGAGAAAAAGGTCGGATAAGGTCTAACCCACGATTTTGTTCTCATCTCTAAAGTGTTAACTTTGGATTGAAAGCAAGAAGGTTGTAATTCACGAAAATATTACCTAGCAGAATGGGTGTTCGTACCGTGATAAGGACCTACTCTTCTATGTCTCAATGATATCTCATTGCATAGCTAGGGAAAAGCGTTGGAGTAAACGTGTAGTGCGAGCAGCATATTTATGTATTGCTAAGTATGCTTATGGATTTTCTTATTCAACCCCATTCTATACGTGCCACTATGTAATGGGCTATAGCCATCTAACTTCTAACGCCAATGAAGTGTGTTTGCAGAATCTTACGGGCACCAGTATGTCAACGGCAAGCATACATCATTACAAATTCAGCAGCTATCCTTATCTTTTATGCTTTACAATGCCAACCTGTGTTCTCATAGCATAGGCGTAGTGGAACTTTTCGTGGTTTGTTAATAAAAAGTTGGAATCCTTTGATAAACTGAACGGTGTAAATTTCATTCGTAATGTTGTTATTGTTATTTTTGTTAGCTGGAGGTTAAACAATATTGACTAGCATACCACAAACCATATCTATCCATATAAGCCCCCAAAGCCCTAAAATACCTACAAACAGCTATGTGTAACCTAATACAACAATTTAAAACAGCAGTAGCCGTAACCCTTGTGTGGCTACTCCTTACGCCTTCAATTATTGGGCGCTCGCAGGAGATTGATTACAAAACCACCTTTGCCGATGCTGAGTATTACTTCCTGTTTAATGATGTTAAGGAGGCACTTCCGTTGTACTTAAAGCTACTTGATGGGAACCGTGAGAATGCAAACCTACATTATCGTATTGGCCGATGCTACCTTAACATACCCGGCCTTAAGCACAAGGCCATTGAACCCCTTGCAAAGGCTGTCGAAAACATAAACCCCTCATACCAAGAGGGATCGTATAGAGAGATGGGAGCACCCCCCAATGCACATTTCTATCTTGGGGAGGCATACCGGATAGAAGGCAGATTTGATGAAGCTATTGAGGCCTACAAAGTGTTTAGAGAGAAGCTTGATGCCAAGGATGTGTACAATCTTGATTACGTTGATCAGCAAATACAAGCTTGCTTAAGAGCAGAAAGGATGATTGAGTTTAAAAAGCAGCTGCAAACAACCCTTTTGCCAATTGAGCAAGGACATGCATATGCACATGGAGCAGCACTTTCACATGATACCAACACCTTGCTTTTTACGCTTAAGGATAAATTTTACGATGCAATTTACATTTGTGAGAAGGATGTGGAGGGGAACTGGGGAACACCTCAAAACATCTCAATTGCCATTGGGCTTGAGGGCGAGGTGTTTACAACCTCAGTAAATAGTGATGGAACAGAAATTTTTATCTTTAAGAATGATAACGGAACGGGTAACATTTATAGCAGTGTTAAAGTTGATGGGCAGTGGCAAAAGGCAAAAAAGCTGAGCAAGCCCGTAAATTCAAGGTACTGGGAAACCTTTGCATCCATTTCGCCCGATGGGCAAACCCTTTACTTCTCATCCAATAGAAGGGGAGGGTATGGTGGCCTCGATATCTACCAGAGCACCCGCTTGCCAAATGGGGAGTGGGGAGAGGCTGTGAATATGGGGCCAAGCATTAATTCACCTCACAACGAGGAGGCTCCATACCTTTCGCCCGATGGATCGAGATTGTATTTCATTTCTCAGGGACATAAGTCGCTTGGCGGGTACGATGTTTTTTTCTCTCAAAAACTCGAAAGCGGCGAGTGGTCATCGCCAATTAATTTGGGCTACCCCATAAGCACCCCCGACGATGATATGTGGTACTTCCCAGTAAGTAATGACGAGGGCATTGTTGCGCTCGTGGAGCGTGGACAGCCCAATGTAAGTAATTTGTTCCAAGTATCGTTGGTAAACGAGGTTACGCCCGATGTGATAACCATAAAAGGCGACCTTAGGCTCGCCAATAACTACGAGGTTCAAGGGCGTTATTTTAGCATTAATCTACTTAGCTCCTCCACTAATGACACCATCACAATGGTTAACCCCAACGATATTACAGGGCAATTTAGTTTCGATGTGGTCCCTGGCGAGTATCTAATTGTGGCAAAGGGTGAGGGGTACGTTGCAGAGACCATTCCCATTGCTATACCAAGCACATTTGCTGAGTCTGACTTTGATGTTAGCATTAGGCTAAAACCTCAAGAGGTGGAAGTTGGAAAAATACTAGCCGTTCGAAGTGTTCTTTTCGATTTCGATAGCGATGCCTTAACTGACGAATCTGTGAGAGAGTTAGAAAAGTTATACCTATTTCTGCATCAAAACCCCTCCGTGGAGCTTGAGGTATGCGGGCATACCGATAGCAAGGGGTCGAGAGAGTACAACAAGGGCTTGTCGCTCCGTCGAGCCAATTCGGTTGTTAACTATCTTGTGGCTAGAGGGAT
>Ga0334900_1001214_pt1 | contig 29491 bp, 32 predicted proteins | sample GraSluR3_MG_2_FD_207231 | JGI IMG/M metagenome (GOLD analysis project Ga0334900, IMG submission 207231) | Sludge microbial communities from methane-producing bioreactor in Wageningen University, Netherlands - Granular Sludge_31_08-R3 | ecosystem: Engineered > Bioreactor > Anaerobic >...
GCTTTGACTTTCTAGGATACACCTTCAGAGTTCGTAGCTGCAAAGACAGAAATGGGAGGATCTTCTACAGCTTCACCCCTGCAGTGAGTGAACAGGCAAAGAAGGCGATGAGACAGAAGATCCGGAGCCATTTCTATTTTGCCAGAAACATATTGCGAAACTCCTAATATCATGTAACCCGTTTTCATCGCAAAAAAACGATGGAGCGAAGACGTATTTCTGAGTGTGGTTTACGAATCCTCATTCATATACAGGGAGCCTTCATTTTCCGTTTATCCGTCATCATTAAAGAGTTCTATCTGCCTCTCAAGATGAGAGCAGATTGCTTCTATGTCTTCTAGATCTACTCTGTTCTCATCTTCTCTTTCCGGGTGAAAGGCAAAACGAGGATCCATGTGAACAATCACCCTGTCACGACGATTCTTCAGTCTCGCTATTCTGTTTGCCAGAAGAGCCTCTTCTCTTTCGAAGTCGTCCAGAACACGATAAAGCTCTCGCCGAAATTGTCTTGGGCAACCCTGCCGAATGTATTCTCGGAAACTCTTCATTGTGAATCCGCTGTTTCTGATAAGTTTCGATGCCCTTATAATTGCGCTATCGAAGAGTGAGCTCCTTATTATGGAATCGGCAGCTGACCTAAAATACTCTATCTCGTTTCTGAGAAGGTCAGTTTCACGCCTGAGGACTCCAAGTCGTATGGTATAGCCTTCCCGCTTTTCGAGTTTTATCATATGAAAGATATCCATACTCAATTATAGCCTTTGAAAAGGGTGGCAGAAGTTTCATGAGAAGAGCGGGCAGAGCCCGCTCTCAAACGAGCATTCAAAAGAGTATCACGGAGCCCATTTAGTGAAGATCATGGGTTGTTGAATGGAGCCTGCGACTGAGCGCTCTGTCAAAGTCCAAGAGGTAGTAGAAGGAGATGCTCCCTTTATCGATGTATAGCATTTGTAGAATAGAGCCGGAAGTTGGTCAATCGATTTGGAAGTGGCATAAGTAGTTACTTCTGGCCAGTGAGCATCACTTGTGTAGTACGACAATTTCTGCAGGAAGTCTCCAGACCACTCAACATACATATCGGTAGGGTTGTGATCCGATGAGCCGCCTGCACTGTCCCAATCGGGATATGCACTCTTGGCAGCGGTAGTTGTAGTGATAATAATCTCGATGTTAGCTGGAGTGACTCCGCCGGATTTCAGACCATCAAGCCAGCTTCCTGCATGGCATGATTCGATTATTATGCAGAACTTTACATTTGGATGTTCAAGGATGTAGCTTCTCAACTGACTTGCGTAGAAAGTTATTCCTCCGAGGTTCATCAGATTAATGTTTCCATGTGCAATGAAATAGAGGGTAATGTAATCCACTTTTTCAGTGGTCAAAAGATCGTTCATTGCAGCTTGAACGGCAGTCCAGTTTGGAGCGGCCGCTCCCGCGACATACTTCACGTCACGCACTTTGTCAGAACCCATAATGGCTTTGAAGGCATCAGACATTAGGTTTCGAACGTCGCGGGCCTCTGGATAAAGATTCTGTGATGGTGTAATTCCACTGGTAATTACAGCGCCTTTTATTCTGATAAACCTCACTAACCTGAAGTTCCCCGACATGAAATGAATGAAACCCATTCCCAGAGAGGGAAAAGACACAATAACGCAGTGAAAGTGAAGACAGCGAATAGTCAATTTTAATTGACTTTGCTCTCTTCTTTGTGCTTTCACTCTGTTATGAAGAGTAAACCTAAATAGGGTGTCTCACTAATCAGATAGCTTGAATGATATCCATAATCTTTCTCAAAGAACGATGGTGAAGATGATAGTAAATGACCACGAGATTGTGAGTGAGAATCTTAAGGCCGATAACTGTGTCAAAGTCTCTATTTCTTATGTAATATATGAATTCTGAACCAAGGATACCTTAAAGTGTTGAATTGGTTCTCTCTATCTCTTCCCTTAGCTGCTACCTCATTGAGTGAAGCTTTTTCAGTCCAGTTGCCAGTCAACGGAGCTGTTTCTGCTTTTCTGAATCTAGACCTCTTCTTCTGTTTATGTCAATAACCGTTATCAAACCGGTCTTCTCGTATATATAGCCATAGAACTGATTGGAATCATGTGTGCTATCAGAAAGAATGTACTTAAATCTTTTACAGGTGTCTGCTATCTTCGCTGCCACCTTCGAATCGTGTGTCGATCCTTCAGTAATGATCCAGTCGATTATTAACTTGTTGACCAGATCAAGAGATATATGCACCTTTCTTCCGTAACGCCAGCCTTTGTTCGTCTTCGCCCAACTGGCCCCTGGTCTTTATACTTCCCTCTCTTCCTTCTTCTCTGTGCTGTAGAGCCTTTGCATGACCGCTCGCGAAACAAATCTACCGTAACTTCTTTCCTTTCGAGCCCTTCCAGATCTGTGAAGAGTTTAGTTATCTTCTGGACTATTTCATGAAGAGGTATCCGTTTGGCTCTTCGACACAAGGTCTGGAATGATGGTATCGTCTTCAGCCCTAGGTATTCGATATACTCGCCATTCCCTTCAAGAAACCTCTTTGCTCTTCGATACGATTTCTTTGCAAGTGTCAGCAGTACCAGCAACTTCAATATCGTTGTTTCATCGTACTCTTTGTTCCTTCCCCTTACTTTCTTTACAGTTCCCTTTACCATGAAGGTTGTACAGGTTATCCAGTACCTTAAATGCTTCCCTTTTTCTCCATCCCTTGTGATAACATCTGTTTAGGCCTCTTTTCCGGTTCTTAGTCAATTCAATGGTACCACTATTGAATCTTTTGGAGACCCTCTTTTCGAGACACACTAAGGGTATACAGAAATACTGTATCCATAAGCGCTATAAGAAGCGGAACGAATCAAGCTCTCAAAGAACCCTTCGAGTAATAGCAATTCGATTAATATTTGATTCTAACACTTGAAGATTATTTCGAGATCAAATCAGCATCAGTCAAAATGACGAATGGCCTTAAACTTAATCTCGAAGAGAGTTTAACAGAGAAGAAACTTCTAGGATTGTTTGAATTTCAGAAGCAATCAGGTCTTTCAAAAAGACTACCGATAACTCTCGAACCCTCATTCAAAAAGGAGACTTTCAATATCCTCACTTCTTGGAATTGACCTCTGGGCTCCCCTTTTGGTAACAGATAAAGCCGCGGCTGCACAGGCGTACTTGAGAGAAAAGTGAAGATCCAGTCCTCTGTCAAGCGAGCAGGCGAAGGCGCCATTGAAGACATCGCCAGCTGCGGTTGAATCAACAGCTTTTACTCTGAAAGTCGGAACAACTAGACTTCTAGACCTTCCTGTGAAGAGAACTCCTTTTTCCCCTCTCTTTAGCAGAACATTCTCACATCCCATTTCAAGAAGCTTCGCGGCGGCTTCTTCAATACAGAGCGACGGTCCCGTAAGCTCAGCCATCTCCGTTTCGTTCGGGGTAATAATATCTACGTATTGTAGAATCGATTTATCTATATTACTTGATGGCGCAGGATCGAAGATAACGGTCTTTCCGGCTTTGTAGAAGAGTTTTGCTGCGTATAGAGACGATTTGAAGGGGATTTCATTTTGTAGCAGAAGAATGTCGGCCTTTAGCAAACTCTCTCTTGAATCGTCGATAATCTCTGGAGACAGTCGAGAGTTTGCACCCGGGTATACTATTATCCTGTTTTCTCCTGATCTTGCAACCTCTATCAATGCAACTCCGTTTGGAGAATCTACAAGTCTTATTCCGTGCCCAAGATCAATAGCTTCAAGCTCTCTCTTCATCATCTGGGCATTTCCATCGTTTCCCAGGCAGGTCAGGAAGAATACGTCCCCACCAAGCGATTTGGCTGTTACTGCCTGATTTGCGCCCTTGCCTCCTGGATAGTAGGAAAGTTCCAAACCTTTCTGAGTCTGGCCGGGCATAGTGAATTTGTCTACGTTTATTACCATGTCGACGTTACTGCTTCCAATGACTGCTATCATAAAGGCCTCCATAAAAAAGCCGGAGGGAGATCACGCCCCCCGGCCTTTTAATCCTAATTACTTCAGCGTTACCAACTGGAGATCTACGGGGATATAAATCGTACCGATAGTCAGATACTCGAACGCTTTGACAACGGCAAGTTGGCCCATAACAAATGGTTGCTGAGCAACAGTAGCAGCCATTTCGCCTGCATTTACGGCCGCAACGGCATCATCAATGGCATCGAAACCTACGACTTTGATCTTGTCTAGAAGACCAGCGGCTTTTATGGCTTCGATTGCTCCAAGAGCCATCTCGTCATTGTGAGCAAACACAGCGTCTATATTTGGATTCGCCTGAAGGATGTTCTCTATTACTACAAGTCCTTCGGCTCTGTTGAAGTTTGCAACCTGTTTTGCAACTATCTTGATGCCCGGGTATTTTGAAATAGCTGCACCAAAGCCCTGACCACGGTCTCGCGCAGCCGATGTTCCAACGATTCCTTCAAGTTCAACTACGTTCCCCTTTCCATTGAGTAGCATTGCAACGTACTCACCGGCCATCATGCCGCCCGCAACATTATCCGAAGCAATATGCGCAACTACTTTTCCGCCATTAGCTCCTCTGTCAACCGTTATTACAGGAATCCCAGCCTTGTTAGCTTCCTCTACTGCAGTGACGATAGCATCGCTGTCAGTAGGGTTAATGATTATTAGATTCAGTTTCTGTTGCACAAAGTCTTCGATATCGCTTAGCTGCTTTGCAGGGTTATCGCGACCATCGGCTACGATAACTTCTATTCCTAGACCGGCCGCTGCTTCAAGAGCTCCGTCTCTAAGTGTTACAAAGAACGGATTGTTGAGAGTGGATAGAGAGAGTCCAATTCTGTACGTTGCTCCAAAGAGAAATGCTGACGCTACTACCAGAACAAAGGTAATTACAAGTAGTTTCTTCATTTCAGTACCTCCTTATCAAAAATAGGCCTTGAAGGCCTTTAGTAAGATCGCTCAATCGTTGTTACTTTCGGCCATAACTGCCAGGAGTATTACGGCTCCCTTTACTGCCTGCTGGTAGAATGGTGAGATATTTACTAGATTCATACCGTTGTTTATTATTCCAAGAACCATGATGCCAAAAACCGTTCCGACTATCGACCCCTTTCCACCGGAGAGACTCGTTCCTCCTAGAACGACTGCGGCTATGGCGTCCAACTCATAACCCTCTCCAAATATGGGCTGGGCGCTATTTAGTCTTGCTGTCAAAATAAGCGCACTCAGTGCAGAAAGAAGCCCACTTATAATGTAAATAACGATCTTATATCTATCTACTTTCACACCACTTAACTTTGTCGCCTGCTCATTTCCACCTATAGAGTAAGTGTATAGACCCAGCTTCGTATTGAAGAGAAGGTACCAGGCAAGAGCAAATACTCCAAGCATTATTAACACAGGCACAGGAATTCCGAAGATCTCTCCGCGCCCGATTTCCCTGAAACCTGCCGGAAAACCTGTTACAGGCCTCCCCTGAGTGAAAGCCTGAGTGAGACTTCTGGCAATTGCCATAGTGGCAAGAGTTACTATGAAGGGCTGAAGTTTCATTTTGGCAATGATTACACCATTGAATGCACCCATAAGAGCACCTATTCCGAGCGCAGCCAGAATTCCAAGCAGAGGAGAAGTGTTCTTAACAACACTTGCCCCGACTACTGCTGAGAAAGCGAATATCGAACCTACTGAAAGGTCTATCCCTCCAGAGATTATTACAAAAGTCATCCCAAATGCAATTATTCCGTTTATAGAGACCTGTCTGAGAACGTTCATGAAATTCGAAACGGTAAAGAATCTATCGCTTAGAAAGCTGAACACAAGAACAATTCCAACAAAACCGACAACTATCGGAAACCTTCTCAAAAGGCTGAGGGTTTTCTTCATCTTTGCCCTCCCATTGCCGCAGAAATGATGTTCTGCTGATTAATATCCTTCCTTTCGAATATGGCTGCCTGTCGACCCCGGTGCATTACGAGCACTCTGTCGCTCATACTGGTTACTTCTGGCAGCTCAGAAGATATCATGATGATTCCCTTACCCTGATTCGCCAGTTCATTCATCAAGCGGTAAACCTCAACCTTTGCTCCAACATCGATTCCCCTGGTTGGTTCAACGAAGATTACTAGTTCAGGAGATTTAATGAGTCCCTTTGCCAGAACTACCTTCTGTTGATTCCCTCCAGAAAGATTATTAATCCTCTGATCTGGAGAAGGTGTCTTTATAGTCAGTCTCTTTATCATCGCTTCAGCAAGTCTCTTACTCGCTCTCCAGCTAATGCTACCTAGCTTACTTACAAGTTCCGTATTTGGCAGCACAACGTTTTTTGTTATACTCAAAGGCGTTACTAATCCCTGTGTCTTGCGATCTTCGGGTATGAGAATAACTCCTCTTGCCAGTGCTCTGTCCGGCCTTATGGGAATAGGATATGGTCTTTTGGATAACTCGGCCCTGTTTGCACTAGCCTTTAAGCCACCGTATATGGCAAGGGCAACTGCCCCCTTACCTGAACCCACAAGACCCGCTATTCCGAAGATTTCGCCTCTTTTCACTTCGAAAGAGACATTTTCGAAATGTCCAGATGCCGAAAGCCCATCAACCATGAAAACGGGTTCTTCGGTCACAAGATTCTCTTTTGGGAACATATCGTCGATTCTTCTTCCTACCATATCCTTTATCAAACGATCGCCAGTATAGCTTTCCGTAGGACCGGAAGATATGAACGATCCATCTCTCAATATCGTAACCCTGTCGGCTATTTCGAAGACCTCTTCAAGTCTGTGAGAAATAAAGACTATCGAAACGCCCTTCTCTCTGAGCTCTCTCATAAGTCTGAAAAGTATCGCTGTTTCATGCTCTGTTATTGTTGCAGTAGGTTCATCCATAACGATTATCTTTGCATCGGAAGCCAAGGCTCTGGCGATCTCGACAAGCTGTTTTTCGGAAACATTGAGTTTCTTAACTGTCGTGCCCGCAGGCACTGGAAAGTTGAGTGATCTCAGAAGATCCTCCGCCCTTCTTCTGAGTTTCCTGCGATTAAGATTCCACCAGGAGCTACTCTCTCTTCCCAGATATATGTTCTCTGCAACAGTTAGATCCTCGCTGAGATTCAACTCCTGATATATTACTGCTATTCCATGCGCTATGGCATCTGAAGGACTCTCAAAGCGAACTTCATTGCCCTCGAGAATTATCTTCCCTTCATTCTGTCTGTAAACACCACTCAGAATCTTCATGAGAGTTGATTTGCCGGCACCGTTTTCGCCTATCAGAGCAAGAATCTCGCCCCTCTTCAGATCGAAACTGACGCTATCCAGCGCCTTTACACCGGGAAAGCTCTTGGAGATACCCTCCATCTTGAGAATGAAATCATCCATTGCTACTCTCCCTGATTTGAAGCGAGGTCTTCAGAAGAACCTTGCTGTTAGTTTTTTGACCGCTGATCTTTCTCAGAAGCATCTCACCGGCCGCCTTACCCATAGCGTATCCATCCTGCCGAACGGTTGTCAACCTTGGGTTGGTCATCCTTGAGAAGAGTATGTCATCAAATCCAGTAACCGAAACGGTTTTAGGCACATCATATTTCATTTCAGCTAACTCCATCATCGCTCCGAATGCTATCATATCGTTGCCGCATACTATGGCATTGGGTATTCTCTTGAGTCTTCTCAACATCTCTCTACCACTCTCAAAGGTATAGTCTCCAAAATGTATCTCGCAATCACTATTTTCTTCTGAGATAGCATCTTCAAATGCCCTCAACCTCTCTCTGGAGGAGAAGGTATTTACGGGACCACTTAAAAAAGCGAAGCTTTTGTTACCAGCTCCGATAAGATAATCCATCATCTTTCTCATTCCGTCGTAATTGTCTGAAAAGACATAAGAGACCCCTTCCCAATCTTGATAGTTATCGATAATCACGATCGGCAGGTGAGATGAAATGGCCTTAATAGACTCGGGAAGCTCTCCGAGGAGTATTGCGCCAATTCCCTCGATATTCCTTGAATACAGTGCCTTTAGAAGTTCTTCCTCCTTTAGAGGATCACCTGATGAACTGACAAGAAAAATGAAATACCCCTTCACGCGCAGATAATCTTCGGCTCCCTTTACTATTTGGGAGAAGAAGGGATTCACAATATCGGGGATAAGGAAGCCTATCATGCCGCTACTACCGATCCTGAGACTTCTGGCAAGTCTGTTGGGGACATACCCAAGCTCCTGAGAGGCCCTATTGACTTTCTCTTCAAGTTCAGGGCTTACATACAGACTTTTGTTGAGAACTCTGGAGACTGTGGCCGTCGAAACTCCCGCCTTCTCCGCTACTTCACGTATGCTTATCTTACTCTTCATTTATACCTTAAATCCTCCTGTAAACGTTTGCGTAAACGATTACACAGTAATATAAACATACTCGTATTGTAATAGACAAGTCTATTCACACATTATCATGAACGTTCAGCTGAGACATGAGGTGATTATTGATTAGTTACTCTTCTATGCTTCTTCATTCTAGTTCATGTATCGTCGTAAGATCAAAACAAAAGTGGGTATAATAAGTCGCAGCAAACGAGGAAAATGAGACTAGTTGCTTCAAAATAAAAAGAGGGTGTTTCCACCCTCTTGCGATTTGTCGTTTTAATCAGTAATACTCAATCTCCCTTGTTTCTTCCTGCTCTATCATCGCCATCTCTTTCCAACTATCTGTCTCAAGGTCGGCAATGTTCATGACATAGTAGGCTACCATAGAGATGTAGTTGCCCATTGAGTCATATTCATACTCGTACACGACCGCTTCCTTCTCATCTCCCCAGTAGCTATCGGAGATCTTAATCGATACATCGCCCATTTCGTTGTATTCAAGAGTAGACACGATTGGTTCTACGTCTTCTCCGGGCATCGCAAACATGTACATGAACTCTGATTCTTTTATCCTCTGATTCTTCTCATTGTATTCGTAGAAGGTTCTGCTGAGATCCATTCCCATCATGCCAAATCCCTCTTCGACAAGATTGCCTCTCTCATCATAAGCCATCGATATCGTCATTTCGATTTCCTCGCCCTCGCTGATTCCAGATATCTTCTGAGCGATTAACCTGCCAAACACGTCGTATTCCATTATGAGGGTGGATTCTCCCTCTCCATCTTCTACAATGATTGACACTATTCTTCCATTCTCGATGGTTATTTGCTCAACTGATTCTTCAACTCCATTTTCTCTTCCGGCAATAGAAACTAGCATTCCGCTTGCGTCATAGTTGAACAGAATCGCACTGATTTCGTTCCCTTCTTTGTCAGAAGAAATCTGTGATAGAAGTCTGCCCGATCTATCGAAAGAGAGTATCTCGTAAAACGGAAACGCAAAATCCTCTTCCATGTAGAACTCGTCTTCTGAAAAAACTATCTTAACTGTCTTGACCGGTCCTCGCAGATTGAAGTCGCTCGCACTCATTGGGATCATGAATTCCGATTGTGCAAAGGCAACTAAAGCGAACGCGACGAGCAAAGAAATCAATAACACTTTCTTCATTACTACACCTCCATTTGGTAAGTTACTATAATCATACAGGAGAGAGTAAGAAACGGGAACATCTATCTTATCTATAGGCGGGCGAAAATGCAGAATCTACTAATCGATAGACCATCTGAAGAAGAGAAATTCGAGATCATGAAGAAAATGTATTACTCATTTCCCGAGTCTAGTAGCGGGAGGTATTCACTTCCGGATCTAAGACCGATGGGTGAAGTATACTCCGACTTTCTCAAGAGAGGAGACTCTTTGATAGTTCTCAGGAGCGGCGAAAAAATCGTAGGACATGTACATTTTGGTCCCCAGATCGATGAAAGACTCGCGTTCGGAAGATCCGGTCACATCTATCACCTTTTTGTGAGCGACATATATAGGAGAAGAGGAGCAGGGAAGCTTCTGCTTAGTGCTTCTTTAGAAGAACTCAAGAGATCCTCTTACTTGACAGTCACAGCAAATACATACAGGCTTGGAGCAGGATGGCGCCTTCTCAAGAGCGACGGTTTTGAAGAGAAGAAGATTTGCTTTAGTGTCGGCAGAACACACCATGTTGCCAATAGAAGGCTAGAGGTAATGCGCGGTATACGTGAAGATTTGAGAAGTGTTTTTTCGAGATTTCTTCTTATCCTGAAATGTTGAGAAGCCAGTTGTCCATGACTCCAAGCGAGCTGTTCTTCACGCTGAATGAGACTCTGGATTCAGGGGGCAGAATTCTCATCTGCAGGCGAGATGAGAAAGCTGTCGGGATACTTATCTACTCTGTCTTCGAGGATTTGATGACATATAATCTACTTGGATATATAGAACTCGTATTTGTCATGCCACATTTTCGAGGAAAGGGTGTTGGGAAGAAACAACTGCTTTCATTTGCTACGAAGGATCTGTCAGGAAAAGGCGTTGATGAAACGTTTTTTGAATGTGTCTTTGAGAGCGATTATAACAATTGGTCTAAGGCTGTCGGGATGAGTGAATTCTCAATTCTTCTGGAGAAGAGCGCAAAGCAATGAGAAGAGGTCCCAACTTTGATCGTTTCGAGAGAAGATTTCCAAGACCAACCGTAATAAGCTTTCTGAACCATAAGACTGGATATTGAGTAGGCATTGAAGTGCTATAATTGCTAAGCCAATCAAACTATAAGGAGAGTTTCCCTTGTTCAACAAACGTCTTCCACTTTTGCTAACATCCCTCATTGTGTTCTTCGTGATGTTCGGCTTCGGCTTACTACTTCAGTTGAAGTTGAGGGAGCTGGGAGCGTCTCTTCTTATGGTCGGACTTCTAACAACAGTTAGGGGAGCGGTTGAGACTCTTGGCTCGCCCGCGTGGGGAGCGATATCGGACAGCCTGAAGAGGCGAAAACCGTTAATGATAGTGCTTGTTCTGACTTCGGCTCTTCTCTACTTTGCCTATTCCGTTATCGAGATACCGTTAGTTTTCATATTGTTCTCTGCTTTGATAGCATTCTTCACAGCTGGATTTGAGCCCATAGCAATGGCGCTCAGCACTGAGCATTCCAGAGACTCTGTCAGAAATACTTCAAGGGAGCTATCAATACTGAACACCGCCAATTCAATGGGGATGTTATCAGGCAGGCTACTGCTTTCTTTGCTTCTAGTATTTTTTACTGTAACCCAGACGATCAACTGGTACGCGACAATAGCTTTTTTAGCAGTGATTCCGGCTCTTTTCTTGAGGGATCAAGAACACACCGTGGCCCGCAGAAAGCGTTTTCTGAACAGACTGTTCCCTCTTAAGCAGGATTCTTCGCCGCTCTGGGAGAATGGATTGTGGGCGGTCTATGTCGGAACATTCTTAAGGCAGTTAGGTACTGCAGGAGCGACTTCTATCATTGCGATATTCATGACGGAAAGGATAGGTCTGTCGGCTTCGGCAACGGCGATAATCACATCGGTAAATCCTTTCATGCAAATATTCTCCCATATCTTCTTCGGTAGAGTAATGTACAGAATAGGACCCAGGAAAAGCACATTGATCGGTATCGGCCTTACAATATTCACGATGCTTTTCTTTGCGATGGCGCAGAGCTGGGTCTTGATAGCGCTCGGTTACTTTTCGCTTGGAATTGCCTTTGGTGCTTTCATTAACGGTGCTGGTACTATGATATCTTTGAGCTCACCACCCGAGCGAAGGGCCGAGTTTCTTGGACTGCTTAGGTCAGCGAGAGCGATTGGTTTCATGGTGGGGCCTTTACTGGCCGGAACGGTTGCAGAATACTCTTATTTCGTCATGTTCATCATGATGGCTTCACTCATTGCAACTGGAGGACTAATCGTGATTGTTTTTACGAAGGATCGATTGATAACGAGCTGAGTCAAACCGGCGTATGATAATGCAGTAGAATCTCAGGAGCAAAGTAATAGGAGATTATTCAAAGCAATTGGCAACGTGGGCAAGAAGAAGGATCGAAGCGGAGGTGAACAAGTTTGTTGAGATACATCGTCAAAATCCTTGTGTCATCGATAATAATCGCTCTTGTTTCTGAAGTTAGCAAGAAGTCCGGATACATTGGAGGACTTATAGCATCTTTACCCCTTACTTCAATGCTGGCGCTATTCTGGCTCTACAACGATACAAAAAATCCAAGTAAAGTTGCAGAACTTTCCACCGGTATTCTCTTATTTGTTCTTCCTTCTTTGATTTTCTTTGTTGCTATGCCGTTGTTTCTTAGAAGAGGCATCAATTTCTACGTAGCGCTTGCTTTGTCCAGTGGAATCATGATGGCGGGCTACGCTTTCTTTTCACTCATCCTTTCAAGGTTTGGAGTGAGATTATAGCAGTTTTGACTTACCGAATGCTTGACGGACGGACCGCGATTGTGAAGCGTTTTAATGCTAAGCATTTCACTAGAAAATCCTTGTATTGCTCAGGTAGATTCCCAGGACTATGAAAACTGCTCCTGTAACTGCCCCCGCCCAGTACTCGAATGAGGTGATTCGGCTGAACATCTTCGCAACCATTTTGGTGCTTATTGCAATTCCGATGGCAACCAAGACAACAGGAAGGCCGGTTCCTATTCCATAGATAGCAGGAATCAACAGTCTGGACTGTTCATTGGCGACCAGTGGAATTACGCTTCCAAAGAACAACGCAGACGATACAGGACAGAAAGTAAGGTCGAACAGAGAGCCTAGGATCAGGGCACCAAGCAGACCTTTGCTCTTGATCTTCTCTTGAGATTTGGTACCCAGATTTCTTCCGCTGTTTCTGAAACTCAGCAACTCAAGAAGGAACATGCCTGCTATCATTATCGGACCAATTAGCTTCCCCATGTATTTCTGGAGGAATCTAGACAGACCGGGAGCCGCCGTCAAGCTTGAAACAAGCACAGAACCTATAACAACCTGACATCCCGCTTGTTTTGTAACTAGGTTTCTTCGAAGGCAACAGAGCATCTTCGTTACAGTATCTTGTGGGCTTGCATTTCGTGCATTTATTAGGTATAAGTGTATACCTATTGAGAGGAGAGAATGCATGGCTCATCTTATTCATGTAAGAAATAAGGATACAGGGGTTACCTACGTTTATGAGGGAATATCTTACTGGGATAAAGAGAAGAAGCAGCCACGGAATAAGAGAGTGTGTATAGGCAGTACACGGAGTCAGTCAAGCAATACCATCCCCGCAATATATTCATTAGCAAGTCCATCAGGAATTACTGGATTGAAAAAAATCTTAATGAAAAGCCATGAGATAAAGGCCATAGTAAATGGCTTAATCGCCCAGTTGACTACCAATGTTACAAGAAGAGGCCTTGAGTTCTTCTTCACGTTTATTATCTCTTTGAACTCAATCTTTAGCATGATCGGATACATCATGAAAAGTAGGACCACTGCTACCGGAATCGAGACACTCGCGATTTGCCAGTTCCCAAGGGAATTTGATAGACCGGGAAGAATGTTACCCAGTATGACCCCTAGAAACATAGCTACCCCACCCACACTGTAAGGTACTTGCTGAAAAGGTCAAGTCTCTGTTCCAATATACTGCCTCCAATATTCTCACATTCGAATATATGAATATGATACTCGCCGATTGTTTTCCGAGCTTTTTCGGAACGTTAAGTTTCATTGTTGCACAACAATGCAACATAAGTTATTCTATGAGTGTATCTTGACAGGAGGTGTCTCGATGAACAAGAAGACAGTAATGCTTTTCAAGGCACTAGGTTGCAGGTGGCGTTTGAAAATACTGGAGCGTCTTTCAGAAGGTACTCTGTGCGTCTGTGAGTTCGACGACTTGTTCCCCATAGACAAAACAACTCTCTCGAGACATGTCAAAACCCTAGTGGATGCGAAGCTTGTTGTGGAGAAAAGGAATGGTACGAGAAAGGAGCTCAGCATAGCAGACAGTAGGGTCCTGGAGATTATTAAGCTTGCTCACTCTATCACTGATGAGTCTTCGGAAGAAACGGAGTAGCGGCCCATGTACAGTGTCGTCATCTATACCATTACCGGATTGCTCCTGTTGGCCTCTCTAGTCAGGAGCAGAAATAAGACCCAGTTGGCTCTCAAGAAAGCGTGGAGATCTTTTGAGCGTATCTTGCCTGAGCTCATTGCGATTATGCTTTTTGTCGGGTTGCTAATCGCTCTGCTTAACCCCGAGACAATCTCACAGCTACTCAGAGAGAGTTCGGGAATTCAGGGGTTGTTCATAGCTTCAGTAGTGGGATCGATAACACTAATTCCCGGTTTTGTGGCTTTCCCTATTGCGGGTATGTTGCTCAGTAACGGAGCCGGGATAACTCAGATTGCTCTTTTATCTCCACTCTGATGATGGTTGGAGTTGTCACTTTCCTTGTAGAGAAGAAGTACCTCGGAACTAGGCTGACTATCATGAGAAATGTTATGGCTTTTGGATTCTCGTTTATAGTGGCAGGTCTTATGGGAATGATCCTGGGATGAAGGCGAAAAGGTATGTCTTTCCACTAGTAATGGCAGCGGTCGTTTATGCTGTATTTGCCGCCGACAATCAGCTCGGGCGCAGCGTTTTGAGCATTACTGGCTCGAGTTTTCTGGAGATGTTGTCTGTTATTCCTCCGATATTTATCCTATTGGGCCTTCTCGATGTATGGATTCCGAGAGAAAGGATTATCAGACATCTGGGAGAGGAATCAGGTATTAAGGGAATAGTACTTTCCTTTCTTCTTGGAGCGGCTGCGGCGGGGCCTTTATATGGAGCCTTTCCAATAGCAGCCGTCTTCATGAAGAAAGGAGTGAAGTTTTCGAATGTCCTGATCTTCAACGGAGCATGGTCAACAACTAAGATTCCGATGTTTATGTTCGAGATGGGATCAATGGGAGCAGGGTTCGCTCTGCTCAGACTGGTGATAAACATTCCAGGAATACTACTTATGGCGGTAATACTCGAAAGAATAACCGGAAAGGAAAGTATTGAAGCGATATATGCACAGTGTACCTGCCTTAGTGAATAGGAGGCATTTTTGAGATGGAGAAAGATTTGAAGAAAGAGGTTACGAAGTTCGGATTGCTGGCAACTGGTTTTCTGGTTTTCTATTTTCTGCCTTTTGGAAGCCAATATGTGCAGGATGCAATAATCAGCGGATTTACAATGCTAGGTTCATATGCAAGAGAACACGTACTTCTCTGTCTTGTACCTGCCTTTTTCATAGCGGGAACTATCAATGTATTTATACGGAAAGACGCAATATTAAAACTACTGGGTCCCGACGCCCGAAAGATCATTTCATACCCAATCGCCGCCGTTTCTGGTGGAATTCTGGCAGTTTGCTCGTGTACGATTCTTCCTCTTTTCGGCGGTATCTACAAACGGGGCGCCGGTCTAGGACCGGCAGTTGCCTTTCTCTTCAGCGGTCCGGCGATAAACGTTGCTGCGATCTTTCTTACTGGAAGCGCGATCGGCTGGGAGATAGCACTTGTGAGAATCGTTGGGACCTCGACTTCGGCAATCCTGATAGGCTTAACGATGCATAGCATTTTTAGAGAAAAGGGATCGGGAGGTTTTGCGACTCAGGAATCGGATGATCAGATTTCCTGGCCGGAGGCCATTGGATTTCTGGCTCTACAGATGACTTTCCTTATCGTTGGCGGTCTGGCAATTGATCCTGTTGTCAAGGCTTCAATACTTGTAGTTTCCGCCGGTGCGGTATTTGTGATGGCGGTCCGGTTCAAGGGAGAGCTGAGAAATCAATGGTTAAGTGAGACATGGGACTTTGCAAAGAAGATCCTGCCATATCTTTTCTTTGGAGTCTTTGCCGCTGGAATAATATCCAGCGCGCTTCCGCAAAGTTTTGTAGAATCGCTTCTTGGAGGTAACAGGCTCAGCTCAACTCTCTTCGCATCTGTCTTTGGAGCATTCATGTATTTTGCGACTCTGACTGAAGTGCCTATCGTCCAGTCGCTCATGTCTCTAGGAATGGGTAAGGGTCCTGCACTGGCGCTTTTCATGGCCGGCAACTCACTTAGTTTGCCCAGCATGATTGTTATCACCCGCCTTCTTGGAAAGAAGAGAGCTTTCACTTACTTTGGATTAGTAGTTGTCTTCTCTACGTTTTGGGGATTCATATATGGAAATCTATTTTAGGATTAAGGAGGTCGTATAGTGAAGATCGAAATCTTTGGTTCAGGCTGTCCGAGATGCAAGCAAACTGAGAAGATCATGAAAAAGGCTGTCGAAGAGCTAGGTTCAGATGCAGAAGTTGATAAGGTAACAGACATGATGGCAATAATGGAGAAGGGAATTGTTTCGACACCGGCCGTAGCAATTGACGGAAAAATCGTTTTGTCAGGCAAGATCCCCTCTATTGATGAAGCCAAGAGACTAATTAAGGGTTGAATAAGAGGGCTCTCAGATGTTAGATTTGTGGAGGGTTGAATCCCTCCATTTTTCATGGGTTTGGGAGGTTTGATATGAAGGTTGTGGCTTTCAACGGAAGTCCTCGCCGGGACGGGAATACGTCAAAGATGATTGAAGAAGTCCTAGGTGTACTGCGCGAAGAAGGAATCGATACCGAAGCGGTTCAGATAGGTGGGAATTCCGTAAGAGGTTGCACTGCCTGCAATGTCTGCTTCAAGACGAAGGATAGGAGATGCATAATAGACGGCGATTACGTCAATGGTTGCATCGAGAAGATGCTTGAAGCCGACGGTATCATCATAGGTTCTCCGACTTACTTTGCCGATGTGTCTCCTGAAGTGAAGGCTCTAATCGACAGAGTGGGAATGGTTGCTCTTGCTAATGATGCAATGCTTAAGCGGAAAGTGGGAGCCGCTGTCATAGCCGTTCGAAGAGGAGGCTCAGTACATGCTTTCGATTCAATTAATCACCTCTTCCTTATCTCTCAGATGATAGTACCTGGATCTTCATATTGGAATCTCTCAATTGCCTGGAAGAAGGGCGATTTTGAAGGCGACAGAGAGGGTATAAGAACTATGAGAACTCTTGGTCAGAATATGGCCTGGCTTCTGAAAAGAACTGCGGGGAACTCTTAGTATTTACGGAAAACCACTATTCCAGCAGGATCGTATAGATCCCGAAAGGTTCGTAGTTCAGAGAGAAGGTGCTATGAGAAACATCCAGCTCTACTATCCTTTCCTCGAGAAGATTTGTGAGATAGGCCCTTTCAAAATCCAGAGTGCTCCTTATCACAGCTGTGCCTCTTGATCCTAACAGCTCACATACCCTGAGTATTCTACCCTTCCCATTCTCGGCGATCTTGAAGGCCATAATCCTTAAAGTCGGCGCCTTCACTTCGAAGATCGGTGAATTCGCCCTGAAAGACCCCTTGCTCGTAAGTAGTCTTGTATTAAGTAATTCTGCCTCTTGAACTGTCTTGAGCAGATCGCAACTTTCATGAGGAAAAACAGCGTATGTGAATTCGTGACGCCCTTCGTCTGCTGTGAAGTCGGGAAATACTGGAGATCTAAGCAAGTTAAGGGACACATTGCATCCTCTTACTCCGTAACCATACTTCCCGTCGTTCAATATCGATATACCGTAATCGTATTCTGATAGATCTACCCATCTATGACCGGGGACCTCAAAAGCCGCCTGTTCTATTACATCGTTTTCTGTTGTGGGTCGTGTAATGAACCCGCATGAAAGGTCATATCTTGCCTGTCTTGTGAGGACTTTCAAGGGGAACAAGGCTCTGAGCATTGTTCTTCTCATATGCCAGTCAACTGTGTTCTTTACCTCGACACGTCTTGAGTTTCTGTAAAGAGAAATGTCTTGGATTATCCTTGTCTTCCCCGCCTGAAAGACGCATCTGATTGTCTCTCTTATTGGGCCAAATTCAGTTTTCTTAATCACCGAAGGCTTCAGGCTCTCTGCGGTGTTACGATAATCTCTTTCGATGTCCCATGCGTCCCAGTAAGAGGGAATGTCTTTGAAAATCGCTATTGAGGCTTTTCCATCAAATACGTCTCTTAAGTGTTCTTTGTCATAAACACTTATTCCTTCTGCATCTACTTCAACAGTGAGATATTCGTTTTCCATCAACTTTGAGTCGTGATATTCTGTGTGCGGGTTCACGATCTCTTTATTAGAGAACTCTATTGTTACGAAGCCGGTGGGAGGAATTTCCAGCTCTGATAAGAACAGAGTATCACCGTTATCCAACAACTGGCAAGAGAATTCACCCGTAGGGCAAAACGGCTCTTTCGAACCCTGTGCAGTGAATTCAAGTTTCCTGCAGAAAGAACTCGGATTGAAGACTGTCAGTTTCATATTGTCTTCGTCCGTCAATCGATCAAAAGAGGCCTGAAGCATTGACGATGTGGCTGAATGGACTTCACCCAGTTCGTTCAATGCTTCCTCATATACCTCCTTTATTGATGAACCAGGCAGAATATCATGAAACTCATTCTGAAGGAGGATCCTCCATAGTAATTCGATCTCCCCGGGCTTATAGCCTGAGATTGCGCCAAGCATCTCCGCAAGTCTTAGCAAATCTTCACACTCTTTGTGAGCCATTTTGATTCTTCCCTGAGAGGTGTAAGTGCCACGGTGAAGCTCAAGATACAATTCGCCGTCATGTACGTGGAACGAGCGAGAGACCTCTTCTGCCCGCTTAAAGTAACTCTCAAAGCTTCTCATCACCAATTCGGGCATTCCAGGCAGATCCTTGAGAAACCTGTAGTTTTCGATCATCTCATCTGTAGGTCCCCCGCCTCCATCACCATAGCCAAATGAAAAGACGGTTTCTGGGAACAAATCTTGGTCTCTGAAGTTCTTGGCAGTTGTCAGGATGTCTTTTGGTTCTAGAAGACCGTTGTATCCATTGGATGGATTCTTGAAGCTGTGGCAAATCACCTCAGAACCGTCTATTCCTCTCCACACAAATAGATCATGGGGGAGGGTATTCTTCTCGTTCCAGGTTATTTTCGTTGTGAAAAAAGAGTCCATGCCTGCCTTCCGGATAATCTGAGGCAGAATCCAGGAGAATCCGAAGACATCTGGAAGCCATACAGTGCTGCACTTTCTTCCAAAATGCTCCATGAAGAATCTTTGACCGTAGAGAAACTGCCTTACCAAAGATTCGCCGTTCAGCAGGTTGGTGTCACTCTCTACCCACATTCCACCCAGCAACTCCCAGCGACCTTCTTTCACAAGGAGCTGTATTTCCTTGAATAGACCGGGGTCTCTTTCCATTACATCTCTGTACATAGCAGCGGAGGACTGTGAGAACATGTACTCGGGATACTTGTTTGCAAGCCTCACAGAATTGGAAAAAGTCCTGAGTATCTTTCTTCTAGTCTCCTCTAGCGGCCATAACCACGCATAGTCAATGTGTGCATGACCAGAAAGCGTCATTGTAAGCCGACTAGGGAAGCGTCTCTTGAGATTTGCAAGTTCTTTTTCAACATTTCTCTCTGCTTCAGTGAAAGTGTTGTGATCTTCTTCACTAAGTCGTTGACCTTCAGATCTAGTGAATTCCTCAGGCAGCCATACCGCCGATACCTCGCCAGAGATCTCCGGATCATCTAGAACTGCCTTCCAGTAGCTGGATGAATCTCTCGGGATTCTTATTCCGGCTAAGTTATCCGACAGAATTCTGTAGAGACTAGTCGCGAGAACTTCATCATCAGTATAGGTGAAAAGCTCTATCAGATTTCTAAGCTTACCTATAATTCGCTTGATATCTGAATCAACAATAAGTAGATCGGACTCTGAGAACACAGGTTCTTTGATACTGCTTCCAAAGAGCCCCTTGGGAACAACATCCGCTTCATAAAGGACCACTTGGCCGGCAAAAAGGGAAAGATCGAGCTCTCTGTGATGTGTATTGATCTCTCCATAGGTAATTCCATTGATTCTCACTAGTGATTCTCCACCAAACCAGTTTCTGAGAATGAGCTGCTCATCAGCATCAATTGGCGGGAGTTCGATCTCCCTTGAAAAATATACCGGAAAGCTATCGGGAGACCACTTGAACTCCGGGGAGACTCTTCTTGAATTGAAGGACCAGGAGTCGATTCTCTTCCTTTTTTTGATTGTGTATGGGTACATTTCACCGATAAACCGAAGAAACTTACCTCTAGCGCTTTCCTTAGAATAGTACATAGTGCACCTCTCCCTAACACATTTTCGGAGCTACACTCATTAGACCATAATGAACTGTAAGTAGAGAAACATGGCAAGAGTATGATTACCGAAAAACAGTGAGTGTCATATAGTGCCGGTTTCTATGTCACGCTGGTATCTTGTAGTGTTGATTGATGGAGGAAGTGTCTTCGTTGCTTGATACTATGAGGTTTCTCGGACGGTTCAAGTTATTTTATTGCTCTTTAATACATCTCTGTTTATTCTTTGGCGGTCAACCCTAAAACGCTCTTCAAAACTTGAAAACCCTCCGAGAGCGGCCTTCGCGAAGCAGGTTCGTTTTCTTGCTATTGTTCACCCTTGGACTGGCTCAGTGCTTCTGCTTTCCGCTTTATTACACGGATACCTGGCAACCGGCGGCTTCATTCTCTACAGCGGAAGCCTGGTCTTCTTAAGCGTCTTGGCCCAGTCCGTAGTCTACCTTCTGGGCAAGTACTTTCCTGCTATGAAGAGTAAGCGGAGACCATTGCACAGAGCTCTGATGATCGTCACATGGCTCTCGTTCTTTCTGCATCTACTTGCTCCAGAATCTATCTGGTTCCCGATAATCTAGTCTTTTTCAATCAGCGATCTGACAAAGGGAATGACAATCTCCAGAAGAAGAGCTGGACTTTCCTCTTGTGGGAGATGGCCGGTTTCGGGAAGGATGAAGAACTCGGCAGAATGCAACTCTTCGGCCAGTCTAATTGAGTCCTGCACAGGGACAATTCTGTCAGAGTCGCCAGTAATGACTAGAGATGGGATTCTTACGCTCTGTACCTTTGAGGAGTCATAAGGTTTTCTTGCGAGTGTAAGTTCCCAGAGAGCCCTATCCCAGTTTGATGCCTTAAGCGGCTTTCTGTAACCTTCACGTATTTCATCAGTCAGTTTTTCCGGATCATACCACGCCATTTCCAGGATACTGTCTGAGTTTCTCAAGAGAGTTCTCGAGATAAGCGGCCCCAAATGCCTTCCCTGAGGAGTGCTCGTAAGTATCTTGAACAAGAAACTGTCTGTGTCTTCTGTGTAGATCGCCGCGTCAACCAGGACAAGGCCAAGCACTTTTTCTGGGTGTTGAGCCGCGACTTCAAGAGCTGTAAGCCCTCCGGCCGAGTGACCAACGAGCACTGCCTCTTCGAATCCCAAATATTCCATAAGCGATACTGTTAACTCAACCTGTCCTTCCAAAGAGTATGGGTTGAAAGAACTGATATCCTCGCCAAGTGGTCTTGAGGTCAGGCCAAATCCAGGTCTGTCGAAAGCAATAACAGAGAACTCTTCAGAGAGAGGACCGATCACTTCTCTCCATGAGAAAGTGCTTGCTCCGAATCCATGTAGCAGCATTAAAAGGGGTTTGCCTTCTCCTTTTGCTTTGTAGTGGATGTCGGCATTATTGATCGTGACGAACATACTGTCTTCATCGGCTAGAAGCCTCGGGACCACAGTATCTTCAAGATCGCTCACCGGTATTAAAAAAGGCGCGATCAGCAGTATTGAGATCAGCGAGGTCATGATGAGCAAGGTCTTCATTTTCTTGCCTCTGAACTCTGAATTGAAGCGAAGGCCTTATTGACAAGCTGCTCGGCATCAACACCATCTCTCGGGAGCAATACAAATCCCGCTCTTAGTTCCATAGAGAACTCGCCACAGTTTTCTTGCCAGATTTTGAATGCGTTGAGGGCCTTTCGAAGTATTGTGCTGGCATTTCTGTAATCCTTCAGATCTTCAGCTAGAAGTAGAAACTCTCTTCTTGAGAATCTGCAGAGCGTGTCATTCTTTCTAATCCCTCTCACCAGCGAGTGTGTCATATCGATTATCGTTGATTCTTCGATACTCGATACCCCTCCTTTGCTCACAAACTCGAAGGCAGCAACCATAGAGGAGGAGTTATTTCTTCTGCTCCTGAATATCGCCATGTTAACTCTATCTCTGAAAAGCACGTAATTTGGAAGACCGGTTTCGCCGTCGAAGTGGGCCAGTTGGGAGATAGTTTGTTCGGCCAGCTTCAGGTCGGAGATATCTTCAACCACGAAGAGAAAGAAGACTCTCTCCGACACCGACAGTCTCTTTACATAATACCTTAACCACCTTCCAGCACGTCTAATGTGATGAAACTCCAATGAGTCTTCGCTTGAGTGATTAACTTCTCTTATCTTCTTCGAGATCTCTTCTTTGATGTCTTCTATCATGATAGACGCAGCGCTGTTAGCAAATACCGTATTTGAGTGTTCATCGATAATCGCTATTCCATCTTCAATTCCCGTTAGAGCTTCGAGAAGAAGATCCGGAATATTCACAGAGAGATTATCCAGTCTCATTATCACACCACCTTTGTACTGCACGAACATATCGTAACCTCAGTCATATTGTAACCTCTGTTAGTAGGAATAAGGTAACTGTTCAGAAAGCTTAATCATGAAACAGATGCAGGCGAGAGATCTCCGCACTTGTCGGTATAATGGTACTGATGTCTTAATATTGGAAAGGAGGAGCGGATATTGAAGAGAAGAGCTGCGTTAGCCATGGCTTCCCTGTTGTTGATTGCACTCCTTCTCCTGCAGGCATGCGACCGCTCAAGACTTGTCACTACGGTTACCTCGGTAATTGATGGCGATTCCATTACGGTGAAGGCGCTAAAGGGCACTGTAAGGCTTATAGGAATAGATGCGCCGGAAACGAGATCAGGCAGCAAACCTGCGGGCCAGTTTGCCGATGAAGCGAAAGATTATCTGGAAATGATAACACGCGAGAGTGGAAAAGTTACCCTTGAGCTTCATGGAAAGGATACATACGGCAGACACCTTGCGTATCTTTTTGACTCGGAAGGTACCTTGATAAATTCTGATATAGTTAGGCAAGGTTTGGCCAGACCTCTTACCTATGAGGACACGTGCCATTATTCATCTGAGATAAGGAATGCTTACAGAGAAGCTTTCAGGAGTAGAAGAGGGATCTTCACTTTCTATGATCAGTCTCCTGTATTTGATGCTTCAATTGTGAGAGGGAATCTCTATTCTTACCAGTCAGGGGGTTTTTTGGGAAGAGTGATCTGGGTGGAATTCGAAGTAACGTCGGTAAACGGACTCACCTTAGTAGGCGATGACATTGTGGTTCGAATCAGGTCAGAGGAGGCATCGCTTTTCGCGCTCGATCAGGCAGATCTGCAGGTGCTCTATAGAAAGAGGATCAGAGTCTATGGAGAAGTCTGGCAGGATACTTCTGGTAAGGCTTTGATGCTGGTCAGAGATCCGGGAATAGAGATCATAGGAGTAGCTCAGCTTGCAAAGACTCTTCCTCTTTTAGCATTGGGGGCTTTCTGAAGCTCTTCACAAGAAAATGCCGCATACCAGGAATTGACAGGAAGTGAGAAATGTGAGAAAATTTATTGCAAATGATTTGCGCGAATTGTTTGCCTATAGGAGGTGCCCTTTGAAGAGAATGACATCACTCAGAAGAGAAGTTCTGGAGATCATAGATAAATCTGAATTGCCGTTGACCGCTGATTCAATTCATGAAATGCTTGATGAAAAACCTAATCTCTCAAGCGTTTACAGAGGTCTTTCCTTTCTTGAGGACGAGGGTCTTATCCGCTCGATATCATTCGAGTGCGAGACTAGATTCTATTTCAGCAGTCAGAGGGAACCAGTTCATTTTTTGCACTGCAAGAAATGCCACAAAACTAAGCCTTTCTATGAGTGCTTTGCCGATTCTTTTGCAAAGAGAGTTGCGAAAAACCGAGATTTTACGATTACTAACCATGTGTTTTACTTCATTGGAATCTGCGGGGATTGCAGGAGAAAGATCGTCTCCGATGTTGAGGAGGGCAGACTATGACAAGAAGAGTAATATTGATTCCTTTTCTGCTGATTACATTACTTTCGGGTACAGTTTTTTCGCTCAGGATAGTTGCAACGATTAATCCCTACTATTTGATCGTAAAGGAAATCGTGGGTCAAAATGCTCAGGTAGATCTTCTTATAGGGCCGGGTCAGAACCCCCACATTTTCTCTCCAAAGATCTCTGACATAAGAAGACTGGATGGAGCGGACCTGGTAATCGCAAACGGCCTAGATCTTGAGATTTTCCTGGAAAGATATCTGGACGATCTCGCCTCCCGAGGCAAGACGGTTGTGTACATTGGGAATCTCTTGCCCAAGGAGCTTATCATGGAGAAAGAAGAGCAGAACGAAGAACACGAACATGACCATCACGTGAATCCTCACATTTGGCTTGATCCAGTGATTCTTACTGATTACGTTATACCCTTTCTAGTTGAAGCGCTCTCAGAAATCGCACCAGAGAAATCTGGGTACTTTTCAGCGAATGCTGCGCAGCTTATTGATGATCTGCAGGAGTTCGATGAAGAGGCAAATTCATACCTTGAGAAGTTTCGTGGAAGCGTAGTCATTGTTGCACACCCCAGCTTTACCTATTTCTTCAGAAGATATGGATTGAGACTCGAACCGGTTCTAGAAGGGATAGGAGATGAGCCTACAATAGGCGAGATAAAGAAACTTGTCGATTTTGTGAGGGGCGAGGAAGTTGTTGGTATTTTTGCGGAGTACCAGCACTCTAAGAGAGCCATAGATATTCTGACGGCCGAGACATCTGTAAGACATGGGGAGCTTGACAGTCTTGGAATTTCAATGAGCGGCATCATCGAGCTGTTGCGGTGGAATCTCGGAGAGATCAAGAGGGTCTTTGATGGAGAGTAGAATCCTAAGAGTAGAGAGCTTGAGCTACAAGATCGGCAGCCACTGGATCCTGAGGGACGTGTCTTTCGAAGTGTCCAGAAGAGAATTCGTAGGAATAATTGGTCCAAACGGTGCCGGAAAGACAACGCTAATTAAAGCGATCGTTGGTGATCTAAGCGACTATTCGGGGAAGGTGTCTGTTTCAGCGAAAATTGGATACTTGTCTCAGAACCCCGAAAGAAAGCGAGACTTCCCAATAAGAGTTAAGGAAGTGGCCGCGATGGGTCTCTATGGAGAGCGCGGAATCCTGAAACCCCTGAGAAAGTGCGATTGGAAGAAAGTTGAGGATCTTCTAGAAAGGGTAGGTATATATGATCTGAAGGAAAGGAGAGCCGGTGCACTCTCCGGCGGCGAGTATCAGCGGCTGATGCTTGCGAGGGCATTGGCATCAGAACCGGAGTTGTTGATACTGGACGAGCCTGAGGCCGGTGTGGACGAAATGGGAAAAGCCTCCTTTTACAGATTGCTTGAGTCACTAAAGAACGATAAAAACATGGGAATACTTATGGTGAGCCATGATATTGGAATGGTTTTTGAAGCTTGTGATACCGTGATGTGTATTAACAAGACCCTTCATTGCCACAAATCTGCTGACAAGATACGACCAGAAGAACTGCAATCAGCTTTTTCTGGCGACCTCGACCTTTTCATAAGATCGAGAGATCACTTCGAAAGGGAGCACCACTTATGATTCAGGATTTTGTGAAGGACATCATAAGCTACGGTTTCCTGAGAAACGCGTTAGTGGCCGCCATTCTCGTAAGTTCACTAACTGGAGTGTTCTCGAGTGTGGTTGTGCTAAGAAGGATAGAGTTCATTGGAGATGGTGCGGCTCATGCGACATTTGGAGGAATTGCTTTCGGCCTACTTCTCGGAACGGATTATTTGCTTATGGCGGCAATTACGGCCGTTGTCTTTGCAATTGCCGTAAGCTACTTTACCAGGAGGAACAAGTTGTCCGAAAGCAGCGTAATCGGAATACTCCTTCCTCTTTCGATGTCTCTGGGAGTAATTGCGCTTTCATTTGTAAAAGGATACACACCGGATGTGATGGGCCTGTTCTTCGGGAACATCCTGATGGTTACTTCTGAAGACGTTTGGCTGCTTATCGCAGCTAACCTTGTCGCTATGGCCTTCTTCACGATATTCTACAGAGAGCTTCTATATTACTCGTATGACGAGGGAATGGCGAAGCATTACGGTGTGCCTGTTGGCGCTATTCACTATGCAGTCCTAATAGGAATCAGTTTGAGTGTTGTAAGCTCGGTCAAGATTGCAGGAATTATACTGGTTACGGCATTTCTGGTCATTCCGGCAGTGGCCGCGAAGCTTATCGCTAGCTCATTCAGAAGTATGATCGTTTTCTCTGTGAGCCTGGCAGTGGTAGCTAGCATAATAGGCATATTCGTTTCTTATGTGCTTGATATGCCTCCCGGACCGGTAATCGTAGTTGCACTATTCTTGGAATTCTTGTTGTCAGCTTCTTTGAAGAGGTTTATTGGAAAGGAATCTTGAAAGATACGACTATCAGATGCGCAATAGTACAAACTTGGTCGATTGCAGGTGGAGTTGAGAGGGATAGATATATGATCCGAATAGTCGGTGAAGCTTGTTGTACAGTCGGAATTGAGTAGAGAGCTTGGCGGCGAAGGGAGAAATGACATGAAGATAACTGTTTTGTGCAACGACAAAGCTCTTAAAGGGTTTGAGTCTGAACACGGCATCTCTTTTTACATTGAATCAAGCAAAAAAAAGTACTTGTTCGATACCGGATCTACAGACGTTGCTGTTAAGAATGCAGCGAAACTTGGTATAGATTTGTCTGAGATCGAAATGATTATCATCAGCCACGGTCACTACGACCATCTTGGAGGTTTAGAGAGCGTACTTCGTGAGTCTGGAGGAAAGAGAGTACTGATTGGTGAAGGTGGTTTTGAGCCGAAGTATAGCGGTAAAGTGGAGTCAAGTCCCAAAATTAATAGAGCAGAATTCGAAGAGCTTGGGGCGTCAGTAGAAAATGTATGCTCTTCGAAGGAGATTGAAAAGGATCTGTATGTATTGACCGCAGCGCCTTTTGCCACAGATGAGAGGCCTGAGGAGAAACATAACAAGGTTGATGGCAGAAAGCAAACTCGCGATTTCTTCGGTGATGAGCTTTCTCTTGCTCTTGTCGAGAGCGGTATTGTAACGGTAATAACCGGTTGTTCTCACAGGGGTATTGGAAACATAATCAAGCAAGCCTCTGAGTATGGAGAGGTGAAGGCTGTGGTTGGGGGCCTACATTTGCTTCACAAAACAAAGGAGGAGCTTGATGGGATTTTCAACTATTTAGAGGGATTTAAAATTGAGAAATTCCACATTGGGCACTGTACAGGGGATGAAGTTATAAAGGCAATTGAGCGAAGGTTTTCTGCCAAAGTCTGTGAGCTTCGAGCCGGAGAAACCTTTGAGTCTCTTATATAACAGTGTAAGACTATTACCGTCAAATCATGAAGTAGCAAATTGGGAGGTCGAAGAAATGGACAAAACGATGAACTTTGAGTATTTTCTGCCGACAAGGATTGTCTTTGGTGTGGGTACGGTGAATAAGGTAGGCAAACTAGCCAGAAATCTGGGCAAGAAGGCAATGATAGTAACAGGAAGAAGTAGTACGAAGAAAACAGGTCTTCTTGATGAAGTGATCTCGATCTTGGAGAAAAGTGGAATCGAAAGTGTTGTGTTTGATGATATAGTACCTAACCCACTATCATCAACGGTCGACAAAGGCGCCGAAATTGCCAACAGAGAAAAATGCGATATGGTCATAGGTCTTGGCGGAGGCAGCCCAATAGATTCGGCAAAGCTCATTGCAGTGGTGGCCAAAGATGGTGGCCGATGTTGGGAGTACACCGGATCTGGAGGAGGAAGAGTTCCGAAAGCTGCGCTCCCTATCATCGCCATTCCAACAACTCACGGAACAGGAACCGAGTCTGACCCCTTTGCGGTTGTGACGAACAGTGAAACCAACGAGAAGATAGGCGTTGGATTCGACCAGACTTTTCCTGTCATTTCCGTTGTGGATCCTGAGGTTATGAAGACCTTGCCTCCCTATCAGACGGCAGCTACCGGCATGGATGCCTTCTATCATGCAATTGAGTCGTACATAAATACAAATCATCAACCGACATCTGATCTTCTCGCGATGGAAGCAATGGCGCTTATAAATCACTATTTACCAATAGCATACACGGATGGGAATAATATTGAAGCCAGGACTGCTCTTGCCTGGGCGAGTACTGCCGCCGGCATTTGTGAAACACTATCGGGCTGTATTGCAAACCATTCATTAGAACACCCAATAAGTGCTCATTACGATGCTACACACGGTGCGGGGCTTTGTGCTACAGGACCTGCCTTCTTTGATTACATCAGGCCTCATACAAAAGAGAGACTGGCGCGAGTGGCTCAGATAATGGGAGCTCCAGAAAGCGTGATAGATATCAACAGGCTCTCTGAAATGTCAATAGAACTCATTCATAGGCTTCAGAAAAGTGTAGAAATCGATATCACTCTTAAGGAGCTTGGAGTCGAGAGATCTATGCTTGGCAGATTAGCTGAAGACGCAATGAGAACAATGGGCGGATTGGTTGAGGTGACTCCAGGAGACCTGAAGACCGAAGACTTGAAGAAGATTCTGGAGATGTCTTATTGATAGAGAGTTCGCCGTAAAGATCCGTTCAACGCTGTGAAGAGCCGTCTTCCGCCGTCCAAGAACATGACCGTCCTTCGTGAAGATCAGCCGAGAAAGAGCGTTGTCGAGAGCTTCGCTTCGAGAGTGCGAGAATTTATAGTTGACCGTCAACGGTCCACCGTTCTCCAACCGAGAAGAGAGGACAAGCAGAAATGATGCCGACTTCGTCGGGAAGTGATGCTCGCTGGCGCGTGGAAGTGATGCTGGAGTAAAACATCAGACGCAAGGCTGGCGAAGATCACGCCAGGGCGCAATGCTGCCTTCGGCAGGAGGCAACAAAATAGCCATTCAGGCTTCGCCTGGCCAGTACCACTTCGTGGGTATGAGGCGCAGGGAAGAACCGGGTCTGGGGTCTAGGGCCCGGTTAGATCGCTAGAAGCCGTTCTTGGGGAGAGCCGCTGAATACCTAAGAACGAAGACCTTCTGTTAAGGGTCATCCCGTGATGTTTCTGCACGGGATCTCGCATCTAAGTACCGCTGAACGATGGGAAGAGCCGTAATCCGTTGACCGTCCAAGAGCAAGGACCTCCACCGATAAGAGCATCAGTGATAGCAATGCCTGCTTCGCAGGGAAGCTTTTTTTGGTTCAACGTGCTCTTTCCTACCACGAACCCGCTACCCCCAACCCCGGCCTTTTGCTTTTTCTTACAACTTGCATCTTGGAACTTGCAACTGAGCTTTAACAAGCGCACAGCGGATCTAGGAACGAAAGACAAATCCTCGCTCTGGAAGAACAGGTTTTTTCCTTGTCGAACGGAGAACCATTCAACGGTGAACCGCTTCCTTTGCTCTTTCCTACCACGAACCCGCTACCCCCAACCCCGGCCTTTTGCTTTTTCTTACAACTTGCATCTTGGAACTTGCAACTGAGCTTTAACAAGCGCACAGCGGATCTAGGAACGAAAGACAAATC
>Ga0334900_1001223_pt1 | contig 29375 bp, 51 predicted proteins | sample GraSluR3_MG_2_FD_207231 | JGI IMG/M metagenome (GOLD analysis project Ga0334900, IMG submission 207231) | Sludge microbial communities from methane-producing bioreactor in Wageningen University, Netherlands - Granular Sludge_31_08-R3 | ecosystem: Engineered > Bioreactor > Anaerobic >...
GAAATTCAGCACTTTCGCAACAGTTTTCTTTCTCGGGTGTGCAGCACTCGAACTACACGGGGTCTGCCTCTGCTGGCAGAGCTCCTGGTTCGGTGTTGGGATGTGTGGCTTTGCCACGATTGGTTGTGGATGCCTTGCAACGATTGCATGGAGGTTGGATTAAAATGTACACAGTTGACAGATCGGTGGTCCTGTTAGCGACAGACGCCTTGAAAGAACGGATCCGACGTTTAGCAGAAGAGTACACTGGTGGAACGATGGATTTTGAATGCATGCTTGGTGAAGTAACACCTCTCGCGGTACAGCTGGATGAACTGACTAAAATGTTGGATGAGGAGGAATAAACCATGATCAAGATAGCAACGTACGACATTTTCCTTGGCTGGAACTCAAGAAATGAGCAAAATCTGACCGACCGCATCATCCAACGATGTGATTTTGGTGACGTGTTTGCGTCAGCAAACGTTGGCGCAACCGAGAATCACTATATCGTGTTCGTTGACGATGTTGCATTCCTAGTGATGGTGGACTATCTGACACCATCGGGATCCGGACGAATCTACCGTCTTGATGGTGATCTGCCCGATGATTGGAACACTACAACAATCGCCGACCGCGCAGAACAAGAGGTTATGGAGTGGTTTGAAACCAGGGCTTACAATGACCACGTACCTGGTGAGGAGTACTGTTATTGATCGCGTGCTTCTTTGCGAGTGCCCCCGCACACCGCAACAAGGACGCGCATAACGATGTGCACCCGCAATTCGTCGGGAGGGCGCTCTCCGCTCCGCCCGTCCACCGCCATGACGCATTGAATAGGTGACATGCTCGGCACCCCGGATCATCGGATCGGGGACACGCCACGAGGAGGGGGTGGAGATTGCAACAAAGACACAAAAATCATTTAAACAGTAAACGGGGTTCAGCCCCATTGTTGGTAACACCTGATATTGCCCAGAAAACGGAACGCGCTAAATAATACGCAAAACCCTGAAATCAACCGCCGCCCAAGACGGTTGACAGGAGTTGAAGAAAATGAAACAGATAGAAGTTGAAAATATTGTCGCCCCTGGCATCTGGGCGGACATTGAGGTCAGAATCCTTGACCTCTGGGAACCGAAAAGCGATCGCATTGACCAGGTTGGTCTAGCAGAAGATAAGACTGGCGCGATCAAGTTCGTCAAATGGGCGAACGTGACAGGAATACCTGAACTTGAAAAGGGTGAAAGATACCTTTTCAAAAACGTCGTAAGTGACGAATACCTGGGGAGGTTCAGCATCAAGCTGACCACCCGATCGAAGGTGGTGCAAATCTGATGAACGACATCGACGAGATCTTGGCCCTGGCGCCGCCAGGGTTTGATGTACAGAAATGGATCGAAGAACGAATACGTGCTGACCTACCACGCGCTATGCGGGCGTATATGCGAGGTGCTAAAAATGTTGGACACGTTGATAACTAGCCACGTATACAAAGCCGATGCAAAAACGTTCATCGAGCTGAGTTTCGAGGAAGAGCGCAACGCCTTCCTCGATGAAATTTATGGTGATCAATGATGGCTCGCTGTAGACCATCGATTGACGAGATCGACGAGGAGCTGGCCGAGATTGCCGCACGAATACGGCACAAGGAAGAACAGCTTCGAAAAATCGGGAGCCACGACTGATGAACCTCCCACCACCTAGCGGTAAAGTCAGCAGAACGAGAGACCGACGAAAATTGGCGGCGTCGTTTGCTGCGGAGAAACGGTTCCGCGCCATGGCGATCAAAAAAGACGCGGAAGACGACAGAGTAACACTGGTCCGGAGATACCCCGGTCAGTTTCTAAAAAAGAGGTGAAAGAAGATGGAAGCAAGAGTGATAGAACTACTGGACAGAAGACGAGCGTTGTATAATTCGCGTGCCAATGCGATCGACGAGATTGGAAGAATCAACTCGATGTTCTTGAAAACACAAAGCTTCGACTCGCTGCAAAAAGCGATCGAATACGACAACGACAGACGAGTAGGAAAGAACCAGGTTGAACAACTGAGCGCGTTGTGTGACTCTTACACTAGAGTGATGCACGCGATCGAAGAAGAGATCATGGCGATACTGACGTTCGACGGACACATCATACTAAATTTGCAGTCCGGTGACATCGTGTACACAGTATCACTACACGACAGGAACATGGAAATCCGGTGGTTCAGGAAGTCAACTTCTCCGGCCTGAAGACCGGGGTCTCCGCTGCCCCTGCGCCCCGAGGTTAAGATGAAACTCAGAATATTGTTAGAGAAACTGGACTTGGAGGTGGAATAGATGGACGAGATGTGGAAAGAAGCGCTCGAAAGATCAATCGCCAAGTGGAACGACATCGTGTACAACGATGGTGTGGACGCCGCAGGTTCCAATTGTGCGTTGTGCCAACTTGAAGATGAGTTGCGCGAAGACGAAGACGACGATTCATGTGCACGGTGCCCAGTTGCGATTGCAACGGGGGAAGAACAGTGTGGTGGGTCGCCGTGGGAAGAGTGGAACCTTCATCAACAACGGAGTCATCGGGGCGCATGGCCGTACCGCACCCAGTGCGACGAATGCGAGCGGCTGGCAGAGAAAGAACTCGAGTTCCTGAAATCACTGAGGGATGACTAATGCAGATATACGTCAATGGTGGGGAGAACTCAGATTGGGTCGATGTAGACGAAGACCCAGACGAGCTCCGTGCAGAGATAGAACGTGTCCTTGAAACCAAGGACTGGTACATCGAAGAATCCAGCCCAGAAATCGAAGGCGTTGGATCGATGGAACTAGATGATCTGTGTGATATCGCATCAATCGTGGACAGCACCACGGAAGACGCGTTCTGCGCATGGCTGAACTACAACAAAGACCTCGAATACGTCAAAAATCACTTCGATGAAGCATATTACGGAAACTACCACGACGAGGAAGACTTTGCACGAGAGTATGTAGAGGGACTATACACCATTCCGGACTTCATAGAAATACACATTGACTGGGAATCGGTGGCGAACGATCTAGCGCATGACATGGACTTCGTGGAAGCGCCAGGCGGTGGAATATACGTATTCAGGTGTTTGTGATGAAGATCTACAAAATTTTTGACAACGGTGGCAAAACGATAGATCGGTACACGGTGGTGTTCGCCGAGAAACAGTTTGATGTGTCAACTGGTAGACGATTAAACATTGAACTTGGTCTGAGCGTGGATCCAACTTGGCCGCTTGGGTTCTCACAGTGGGGGTTGTGCCGCATAGACGCAGATATGGGAGACGAAATCAAGTTCTCGGATCTGCCAGAAAACGTCCAAAAACACGTTCTGGAAAGGATGGAGGAGGATTAGCATGGGATACTCGTGTAATGATGCGATGGACGACATAATAGACGTCGCAGACAAAACAATATGCAAAGAGTGCAAGCACAGAAACGAGTGTTGGTGTGGAGACGAGGTAGACTTTTGGAATCTGACAATATGCGTTGTAGGAACTTTGAGAGAATCGGTAGGTGATTGAAGTGGATTACCATAGTAGCAAAAACCAGCAGATTCTTGGAGAATTTGTTAGGAAAAATGTGATCTACTGCGTGAGTTCGCTAGTGTACGAACTTTCCAAGATGGAAAGCATGGACGAAGAACTTTGGGATGTACTGATAAAACGAGACGATGTGGTGGATGACAACCAGTTCAGATACATGATCAACAAAGACGAGAGAGGAGAATTTTGTGCGGATGTGAGAAGGATCGACGAAGATGGCGAAACGGGCGACGTTTCAATATGGGATATTGACACAGAAGAAGCGATAGCCCTGGTAGAAGACGGGATATTCTACGACATACACGACGTGGGCGAAGTCGAAATATTTCTAATTGACCAGAAAATAATACCGATAGATGCGAGAGTGCTAGCAGAAGACGACGATCCAGAAACGCATGACGAAGAACGCGAAGCGTACGAACATTGGCTCGTAGACAGACGGTTCGGAGAAAAGCTAGAAGAGCACGGAGAGATGGTGATCTACGACTTCATGGGGCTTGAAGCAATCTGGGGCAGAACGTGTACAGGACAAGCGATCTGCATGGACCACGTGATAGGGGAGATCGCAGAAGAAATGGAGATTCTGGAAGGCCAGAAGTATGAGTGGGTGGTGTAGAGATGATCGGAGGAGGACAGTACACAGACTATGCAGACATCGTCAAGTTCTGCAGAGGGAACGACAACGGGATCGACTACGCGGTACCGCAACCGTGGCTGGACGACGTCAGAAAACTTCGCATAAAAACCAAGTTCGTCTACAGCTACCAGGAACAGGACGGAGCAACGACATTCGGACAACCCGTGTCACCTGGTGACATGCTGCTCGAGAAGATCTTCGATGGCAGCGCGGTGGTCATGACAGCAGAAGAATACGAGGGACTACGCGAATCAAATGAACTGTTGCGAAAACTTCTCGGCATTCGCAGAGGCGAGAACATTGAAACAGATCCTTAGAATCAAAGTGGTCCGGGAAATAGACGAGTTCCCGGACACTTCTTTGCTTGGAACGGGAGAGACATGGGGTCTGATGGGGATCCACGCCGACGCAGAAATCGTAGTTAATACGGTTTTACAGCGAGTCACTTCTGGTGGTCTTTGGGGGATAGACACGGACAGCGACGACAGCTACTTAGACATGGTAGAAGCCGAAGAGTTGGACACATTGACTGTGATTCTGAAAGAGCTCGGTTTCGCGGAATCTGAGATTGGGAAAGTTGAGGTGGAGAAATGATTCCAAAAACATACTATGTGTGTGGAATATGCGGCGAGACAGATGAACACTGGGATACAGACGGCTGGTTAGTGGCTCAGAAACGCGATGCACCAAAAGGAGAACTCGTGATACGATGTCCTTCTTGCAGAACAGCAAACTCGGAGAGGCTTGCGATAGGATTCGAACCAGAGCCGATCTTCGATTTGGAAATATGTAAGAGAGACCTCAAGGACGCGGAACCGTATGAATCACCAGGAGCCGATGAACCACTGAAAGCGATTTTTATTGGTACGGTGTTCAACGTGTGTCCGAGCCACAAATACTATGTACCGTTCGCGCGCGGCAACGTCACTGACGCGGAAGCAGAAGAAGATGCAGCGTGGTTCGCACAGGCTGACGAAGAATTGGACACGATAGGAGCATGGTTGGACTCCGGTGAAGGCGACCCATGTGATCTCTTCGTGGTGACGTTTGCAAAGGAGGCGGGCTTTCCCGCTATGAGGTGAGACTATGGAGATATTGAGAGAGAAACATCGAATATTGGCACAAGACGGCGATTATCATGTCCTCGTTGCCGTCGATGACAGAGCGAACGAGATCGGAGACGCCTACGTCGAAAGACTGATGCACTGGATCCGGGCGGTTTGGGATTGGGAGGCCGTGACACCGGGGAGAGATCGGGTCGAGGAGATCAGGGCGGCGGCGTCCGGAGCTATCTGCTATTCGCTGGACCGAATAGACCTTCGTGGCCTCTTCGGCGGCAAATACGCGGATTCGCCCGGCCCGCTCCCTGGGTACCTGGAGGATCCTGATTCGTGGCCGGAGCTCCAGGCGCACTGCTACATCCCGCGAGAGCGGTTCAGAGAGGATGTGCAGCGAGAGCTTTTCGAGGAGGCATAACTTGTGACGAAATTTCGTGTAGGATGTATGATCTTCGATACTGCGAAGGCGGTGAAGAAATGGAAAGAGGCTTCGGATTGGGACGGTCACAATTATGTATCGAGACCGACAGGGAGCCCATGGATCCATGAAACTCTCTACTTGAGTCAGAAAGGGCGCTACTACGTGGAGCGAAGCTCGGATTATGAAGGGACTCAAGACGAGATTGAGGTCTTGCAGCCAAAGGAGGCGGCGGTGTGGCTTCTGCTGAACGACCACGACGACGACCTCCCGGAAAATCTGGCGGGTCTGGCTTATGAGGTGGTGGAGTAGGTGAACACGTACCACCGTGCACTTTTGGCCGCCGGTCTGGCATTACCAACGGGGGTCGACCTGGCCGGGGCCAACCTGAGTTGGGCCAACCTGACCGGGACCAACCTGCGGAGAGCTAACCTGAGTGAGGCCAACCTGACAGGTGCCGACCTGATCAGGGCCAACCTGCACGGGGTCGACCTGATCGATGCTCTACGAGGTGCGAAAAAATGACACCAACGACGACCGAAACCCTGGATAGCTTGATGAAGATCTGCGAGATCTCGCAGAAAGCGATCCGAGAGATAGGACAGATCGAGGGAAAGAACGAGCTGGGCTCTGAACAGGCTCTCATCGAAATCATCGTGAGGAGATCGAAAGCGATCCTTCAGGCAATGCCCTACCTCCAGTTCGAGGACGATGAAATCGAGGAGCTGGACTCGAAGATGTGCCACCGGCTGAACCAGCTCGAGGATTATCCGGTATTGGACGAGGACGATTACGATCGGACCAGAGCGGACATGGGCGAAGAGGAGGAGTTTGAAGAATGAAGGCACTTATATATTTCGTGGCGATGGAAAAGTCACAAAAGTTCGAAGAAACCGAGCCAGGTGAAGTCGTCGAATCGATGGTAGACGCGTACGATTTCATGGCAGCTGAACGCGACCGACTGGCTGCAGCAAAGATAAGGAAGTTGGTTGCACAGCGACGGTTGGACAGCAAGAAAGACGGGCTCCTGGACTACATGAAAGAGAACAAAGACCAGTTCCCGAATGAAACGTCACGCAAATTATATGTTTTGGAGCAAACGATTGAGGAGAGACACGATCTTGACAAACGCGAGTCTCAGCTAATAATGGCCGAGAAAAACTTCCAGAACGCGAAAGACGAGGTTGACTTAATGCGTGACCTTGTCAAACTGGGTTGGAAATATGATGAGGACGGACCATCGCCGTCTGGTTTCGACATAGACGAGGAATAAGCGATGCCAATGAGCGTGCTACGTAACGATCGATGGAGACAACGACGTGTGCTGCGTAAAATGCTGGAGGGATGCAAATGGCGGATCTTAAACTAGAATTGCCACAATCAGAAGCCATCAACTTTGAATGGCTTTTGTCTAAAGCAAAGAAAATGGAGTTTAACGGCCTGCTAGACACTTTCAGTCCAGAAGAGCGGGTAGCGTTTCTTGTGGGGGTGCAACTAGGATGGCGCCGAAACTTAGATCTACCACGTACCGACGAGGAGACGACGAATACGAATTTCCCCCGAGTTATTGGGGAGACCCAAAAATCTCTCGAACGCTGGTGAAACGGTGGACAGAGACGACTTCATCGTCGAGGTTGCCACACTTGTGTGTGCGAACTGTCCGAGCTACGAAGAATGTGCAATGGGAGAAGATGCACTAGACGAGATGTTAGCCTGTCTGGTGGCAATGAAACACCAGTTGCAAGAACTGGTCGGGTCGATCGATATTGCGAATTTCGGCAGTTGACCACAACCTTTTTATTAGAATACGAATAATTAGAACCCATGCCGGGTTTGAATGTTTTGATATCCGACGAGGCACGAAAAGTGCTGGACAAGTACCAAAAGGACCATAGGATAGATAGACTGGACTATGCACTGGACGCACTACTACTTGAATACGCAGCATTAGGAGGTAAGCATGGCAAAAAAGACAATGACGTTTGAGCAGATGGCCGCTGGCCGCTTGGCGGCGATACACACCATCATGGATAGATACACGAAAGCTGGTATCGTGATGGTACCATCGTTTGCCGCGGCTGGATTGCAGTTTGAACCAGAGGAGTTTCACGACGCTGCTAGACTGGCCGGATGGAAAGAAGAGGAAGTAACGATAGGCGGAGTAAAGTATTGGGGATACAGAGGAGGAAAATAAAATGTTAGCAAACATAGTGGAATTGAACGGGCGATCAAACCCAACAAAGAAAGCGACCAAAGACGGAGTTAAGAACATCTACCGAGCCCGCTTGAAGGGAGAAGGGGATCCGGAGATAACGATGGTCATCAAGACCGAGAACCCCGACGTTCTTGAAGATGCGCTTCCGGGGCTGACCAAGTACCTATCAATGTACGACATCACGCTGGAGAAAGTCGAAGTGGGCGCGGGAGACGACGAAGATGAAAATGAGTGACCTGATCGGAACCACGGATGAGCGGGTGGAACAGCTAGTCGAACAGGTTGTAGAAATCGCGGAAGCAAATGAATACACAAACGAGCTTTTCAGAGACGTATTCGCGCTCGCAAAGACGCTGCAACCGGGCGAAGCTATGTTTGTTGGATTCGTGTTACATGATATATATAGCCAGTTAGAGGAGATGGAAGACGAATGACCAAAACGACCGAAGACATGAACAAGGTCGCAATCGAGACCGTGTACGCCTGGGCCAAGAAAAAGGGGTACGACCCAATAAAGAAACCGGATAACGTGTCTTACATGGTCCAGGAAACGTACCTGAAACTGGCAATCAAGGACGGAAAGCTCGTGCTGCAAACCAGTGGACCACACAGTGACGAAATCAAGCAGGAAGTGAACGAAGTGCTTGGGGCAGGACAAGAAGATTTCGAAGACGAGCCAATTGATCTTTCCGGAAAAGAAGTCGTACCAGAGGAAGCACCGAGGCCAGTTAAGAAACAGACACCAAAGCCAGTGCCAAAAGCAAAAGAGACCGACATTGAGAGAAAGGTGCGAGCGGAAGTAGAAAAAATCGCAAGCGAGTTCCCAGATCTGGGTGTATTATACACCAGCGACGGAAACACGATCACGGTAAGCACAAATGGACAGGATCCACTAACCGTTAATGCAACAAGTGGTGCGATGGTCCAAACCGCAGACACACCAATAGCTACCAGGATACGGGATGCCATTTTCGGACCAGTGCCTGCTGTTATACCTTCGGCGATACCGGACAAGCCGGTAGAACAACTAACCATCGCAGACGTAAAGGCGTTCTTTTGCCCGGCTGCATCAGACACGGACGCGTACATCTTTTTAAACGTCTGTAAGACAAAGAAACTGGACCCGTTCATGCGCGAGGTATACTTAATCGCGTTCGAGAACAAGAAGACGGGTGAAATGGAGACATCAATCGTTGTCGGTAAGGACGCATTTGTCAGAAAAGCAGAAGAAAACCCAAACTTTGGTGGGTTCAAAGCCGGACTAATAATCGAAGACAACGATGGTGTGCTGCATTTCGACCGGGAAGGAGAGTTCGTCGCATCTGGCGAGAAGTTGCTCGGTGGTTGGGCAGAAGTATACAGAACCGGCGTAAACGAGCCATTCAAGGCCGCGGTGTCGCTGGGGGAATACAAACGTCCCAACCGACAGTGGGAACAGAGACCTGCGACAATGATTCGTAAAGTCGCGTTAGTTCATGCGTTACGCGAGGCATTTGCGGAATCGTTGGGTGGACTTTATGACCAGGCAGAGATGAAAGGGGACTGACTACCCCGATATCTCTGTCATTTAATGCAAAGCTCTGAAACACCATCGACCAGTTGCTGAACGGCGGCGACGTTGCACTTATACCCCGCACCGTCGTCGACCACCACACCTATTTTCTCTAAAATTCTTATACATGTTTTCGTGCGTGTTTCGCCGAATGCGGCATAAAGACTTGCAACTGGAATACACGTGTTGAGAACCTTGTAGACAGTGACAAGGTCGTCTGATGTAACAATTACGTTTTCAGATACTGTTCTTACGGTTTCCGCGACGCCAAGAAACGGGATTTCTGCAGGAGCAATCACCATGGCGCCGAGCTCGAGAGGCTGGTCGCCTTCGGGAGTGACCTCTACTTCGCGAGTAACGACCGCGAGCTTGCCGATCTGGACACCACCCGATCCACCGATGGATCCTATTTCGATTTCTTCAACTTGGGTCATGACGAGTTCACCAACAGGTACAACGTTAGCATATCACCATCATCTACTTCGGTGGGCACCCCTATATCGACTGAATACACAGACGTTGTGTCCGCCTCGAGAACCGGAGTCTTGCCTGGTCTGGAATTGTAGTCCCAAGAACCTTGAACATAACCGTCGGCGTCTTCTAATACGAGTCTCATCCCTATCCACCCGTACCAGTCCTCGCCGCCCGTGTTTGCCACACCAATACGGAACCGGTTGCTTTCGCCACGGTACAGTGCCTGGGGGAGCTGAATGAAACCAGTCAAGTGAATCATCGGACGACCCTTGACCCACGAATCGATCTGACTGGACAGGACCTGAGATTCCTCGGACGATATATCGCCTATATTGGTCATGCACGCTTCGACCTTGTCGCCAAACGAGGTGTGCGTCGCAGCGATTTTGTCACCGACTTCGGTAGACACTTCCTCGAGATGAGCAGTCATCTCTTCGGTCCAATCTTTCAAGGCAGATATGTCTTTATTAAATTTATCGACAGCAAGCTCTATTCCAGCCTGGTAATCGTATTGGATGTTTTCTACCTGCTGGTTGATGAAAAAGTTCTGTTCTTTGAACCCAGTACTCATCACGTCGTTCGCACCGGAGACGGCATCGTTCAGCATATTGGTCAAAACAGGACCACGGAGAACAGTGTTTATTTCAATGCCATCAAGATGCTCGAGGATTTTAGGAGCGAGTCCTTTAACCTTGGTTCGGTACGACTCTTCTAGTTCGGCCAGTTTCTCGTCCACGGTAACAAGGAGCTGGGCGATTGATGTGTCAAACGTATTTTTCGCATCGTCTATCGTCATGATTTGCACATCACGCACACCTTGTCAAATTTAGACTTGAGCGATTTTATTGATTCGATGTTACACTGCCTGCCAGCGTCATCAGACGCGACCACACCAAGTGATTTAAGCGTGCGCAACGCTTCTTCAACCACGTCTTGTGGCAGGTTCGTGTGTTTCATGATCTCTTCAGTTGTACGACACTGTTTAGTGGCATTGTACACCGCTTCGACGTTTTGTGCAGTAGTGACCATAGCATACCTCTTTATTTAACCGATGGTTATTATACCTTGTTCAGTACCAGGAAGATTCTAAGCGATCCAACTAACGTGGTGGGAGGCGTAAATGCAACCCAGAGTTCCTTTTCCTCGCCAGCCGCGATAGTCGACGCATAATCAGGATCCCCAGTATACCGCCAGTCGACACCATCCTCTCCTTGCAGACGAATCCCGATCCAAAACTTGCCAGATGTGGTTCCGGTGTTTCGGTACGTTGCACTGATCCAGTTCTGGGCACCGAGATTTATACTAGATGGCATGGTATTGATACCGACAAACTCTATGGTGGTACCGAACGGGGGTTCTTCGGGCTCTTCACCTTCCGGAATCTCGGTCTCGTATAATACGCTTTCTTCTGCCGTCCACGGCCTCCCAAAACCACTAGCTATCAGACCAGTGTTGATGTTTTCACCAGTTTCGGAGTACACGACAGCAAGGATCCTATCATACGGATCAAGCCCTTTCCGATCAAAAGAAATTGTGTCGCCCTCTCGAATACGATCCTGGACCCAAGCCTTGGCTTCGACCCCGGTGGGGTAATCAATTTCGTTCACGCTCGTGTGCCACAAACGAATACGCAAAGCTTCAAGGGGAGCCAAAGTACACACGTTATCTGGACAGACAAAGACACTAAGAGTATCCCCATCTATCACGTAGTCGACGACACAGAGCTCTGCGCCTGGATAGGTAGGTTCGGTGGTCTCGCACTCATCACCGAGGTTGCGGAGCATTTGCAGGATCTCGGTCTGAGACACTTCTTTATCTGCAAACGTGTAACTGGCCACGCACGCATCGAATACGCTGTTCATGGTGATCTTGCCAGCGTCAGAGTAGTCACATATGTCCATTTTATACCCCACAAACAACGCCAGTGGTCACTAGTGCCTGTGCCGCGGAGTAGTCGCCGGTCGCCAGATAGTAGATGTAGTCAACGTCGTCTCTCGAATACGAATCTGGAACCATTGGTGGTTTGGTTATGTGTTTCAACATTTCGGCTGCGGCCTCGGTCCATTTACGATACATGCAGTACACGTAGATGAAATGGGCGTGAGTCACGGCAAACGAGCCACCGATAGAATCAACCAGATCGCAGATGGTGTAGTCGACTTTGTACAACGTGACGCTCAGATTCGTAGTCCTGCTGGATAGGATCGTTACGATCTGGGTCTTGGACTTGTACCCTGGCGCCGAGATCGTGACCTCGTACTCGCCTGGTGGGAACGGTATGAGCTCACCAGACTGACCGAGGATCTTGTCCTGGTAGATAACGTCCGCAGTGACGTTACAGTCCACGAACAGGCCGAGTGATCCAGTCGAATACGAGGTACGAGACGGGCTATAGCCTCCTCCACCGCCTCCTCCTCCACCGCCTCCTCCTCCACCGCCTCCTCCTCCAGTTATGGCATCTTTGGTGGTAGAGTAAACGAATGCGGCTTCGAGTGGACCTTTGCCGTTGAGATAATTAGCCCAGGCATCGGGATCAAGAGTGAAGGATCCTTTGATACCGTACTTCTCAGCGAGCTCGGCTTTGGTAAGTTGGCGACCTTCGTCGGGATCATACAGCTTGTTAGTCTGGTAGACACCTTTGTACACGGAGTCGGTATCAAACAAGTCCTCCTGGTGAACCTGACCAGTCTCGTCAGTCCACTTGTACCGACCGCCTTCGGCCCGGCCTTCGTAGTTGGATGGATTGTTCATATATGACAGGACGGTGTCTCTAAGCTGGCTATCTTTAATCATGTTGACGTAGTTTGCTTCAGTGTAGGTAGACTCACTGTTTTTATCGAGCTTGTCAAGGAACCACCAAGCTGCGCCAGCTGGGTCTTTGCTGTAGTAATCAGATAGATTTTCCCAGAACTCCGGGTTGGAACTGATTTCACCAAGCGAATACTTGCCTTCATCTAGTGCGTTGAGATGAAGGTATCCAGCTGGAGAGGTAGGTGTTTCAGCGCCTGTTCGAATACCAGACAACCAGCCTACGGGATAACCAGCAGTGCCAAACATGGTGCCTGTGATAGTGATTTCGGCAACTGGCGCAGTCACAGTGTTGGCAGACGCGAGGTATTCTTGCCTAGCGGCATCAGCTCCCTTTATCTGGACATTTTGCTTAACGATGTCTTTTCTATCGTAACCGATCTGTTTTCCAAGTGTCTCGTCGTCGATTACTCCGGAAGCGTATAAGTAAGACCAACCAGCCTCATTAATGGCATTTGCAGGGGGTTCAAGTTTCTCGAGGAATTCGCGACGATCATCGACTGGTATGCTTTCGTCATATAACACGACACGAGCGTAGTATTCATCAGACGCACCAGGAAGTATTGGAATGGTGTCAGGAAGACCAGCCACATCGTAGTAATCATATCCAGCTTTAGATGCAACGTTCGGTGCCAGGGTTCTACTCATAACCATTGCTTTTACGGTGACGTCGGATAAGTCGCCACGAGACAATATACCATACGCGGTGTCTTCATCGGCCATAAACCTGGAACGGATATCACTGAGTTCAGGATTCCAATTAGATTCGTCAATGATAGCGTCAACTGCGCTAGTGGAATGGGTGTTCAACTGATACAAACTAAGTCGACCAGACTCAACCGCGTAGACAATAGATGAAGTGTCCCACGTGCCGTCTGGGTTAAGAAATGCTTCTTGGACAGTGGTGAGCTTCCAAGTATCATTGAGGTTGAAGTCGCCAGATAAAATAGCTTTCTTCTGGTCTTCGGGAGAGAGTTTCTTGATGGCGTCTGGGAGAGCTGAGTTCTCAAATGCGTCAATTTTTTCGACAACGCTAGTTGGAAGAGAATTCTTGAACTGGATAGTTTTGGGAAGGTTGCCAGATATGAACTCCTGATATGCACGATCATCGTCCCAGCCGCGTTCTTCATATAAGTATCCAAGATACTCAGGAAATGTAGTGCTGGGATCTAGCTGGCCAAGAAGAGACGGATCGGAGTTAAGCTTATCGAGGTAATCGTCTCGAGATACAGGCCCACCGAATCCAGTGACATATACGTCACCGACACCAGCTATATTAACGGTAAAGCCTTCGGCGTTTTCATCCCAGATACCAATTTTAGTGGCGTTTTTAATGTACGTGTCAGCAAACGCGGTAGCAGCACTGTAGTGATAGGAGTACAATGGAACAGTCTGTGGATACACCCAGGTGCTGAGGAAATCACTATTAAGAATCAACTGATTAAGATCGTGGTCCCAGTACATATCACCGACGGTCCATATACCAAGAGCATTCTGAAGCGCACTCTGGTAAATCATAGGATCATCAGTAGCACCCATAAGATTAAACTGGATAGCAGTTTGATCTTGTTCTTCAACTATGAACTGACCAAACGCAACGTTACCGATGAATTTGTAAGCAGTGTAGGGGATTGCAACGCCAGCAGCCGCAAGAGCTGTTATGTTACGTTTTGTTGCATAGGTGCTAAAAAGCTTCTGCAGAGTGCTTTGACCAACAGTGTTGGCAATCTCCTGTAATTGAGCGGCTTCTTTTGAAGTTATGGTGTCGCCTTTATTGAGCTTTGTGATTATAGCAACTTGTTCATCGGTGAGAGGTTTGCCAGACGACAAAACAATATCAGCAAGGCCAGCACTGCGTTTATCGAGAAGATCAGAGACGAGTTTTTCACTAAGATGTTCAGGAGCGGATTGCTGAAGCTTAAGGAATTCAGAATTAGATAGAAGTGCAGCTTCTTCTTTAGTTATGTTACTGATAGGTTTAGCAGATACATATTCGTAGAAGTCTTTACCAGTCGTGCTTTCGATGGCAAGGCGCTTTTTACCTATAGAGGCGGCATCATCAATGCTGGCACCAAGTTTGGTATTTGTTTTTATGGTATCAATGACTTCGGGAGACTTAGTAGCGAGCTTCTCCTGCGTGGACCCCCAGCCAAGCACGCTGGCAAGCTCTGTGAACGTCATGTGCTCTGGTTCACGGGTTGCGGCACCAGACAGTTTAATTGCTTCAGCCCTGGCGGATTCGAGCAGAGACACTTTGTCGGGATCACCTATGCCAGCGAGATAAGTGGCCCACTCGCGATCAGTTTTACTGGCGAGAGCGGCTTTACCTTCGGTGGTGAGACTAGCAAGCCTGACTTCATTAAACGTAGATTTGTTTGCCCACGCCGAACTGGATACGAGAGTAGACGATGATAGCTTAGATGCAGCAGAGGTGATCTCGCCATATCTAGCGTCGCCAAGTGAATTACGGATGGCAGACGATAGAGCCTTAAAGTCAGCAGGATCCAAGCGAGCGTCGGCGTCTTTGAGAGCTTTGGCTTGTTCTTCAATGTTATCAGATTTCTTGAACGATTTGACAAGTAGATCAAGGCCACTATCAGATTTAGTGAGACGACCAAGAACATCAGAACCGACGCCAGCTATCCTGCCAACTGGTAAGAACCCGAATACGAATAGCGCCGAGTTGAGAGTAGGATCATCGAATGCAGGTTTGTACAAAATGTCTGCAGCGAGCTCAGTACCAGAATATACAGTTTTAAGCAACCGCTCGGACCACGAGAGCTCGCGCTCACCAACGACCGATTGTTCAACGAGGTCAAGACGTTCATATGCGCCAGCATTAGCTTTGAGCTGTTCGCGCTGAGAATCGTCGATCATGCTGAATGCAAACGCTCTGTCGCTATCACGAACGTAGGATGTACCTAGTATAGAGTCATTGAAAATCGAGTCACGGGAAGCGAGCCCAGCACTGGTAAGATTGCCAGATTCGTCGAGCCAACCTTTAGCAATCCAGTCGTCTTGATAATCAAGCGCGACAGCAAGGCCAGGGTTCTTGGAAACGAGGGTAAGTTTTTGACGGTCAACTATAAGGTCATACAGTTCATCGTCAAGGATCCTACCGGCAGCAGATTGGAGGGACACATGTTGTCCATCGTACTCAGACTCGACGCCAGTGGTGAGCATTTCGACCTGTGAATCATTAAGACCAAATGCCAGGAGTTCTTTATCCTGGGATAACATTTTTGGAACTTCGACTTCGTCGGACGCGAGCGCACTGATAAGGAGATCATTGAACGAAGTATTGACCTTGGACTGCGCTTCATCGGTCAGGTCGAGTTTACCACGGTAACTTGTGCTACGAATCTGGTCGCTGGACCGGAGTGATATGTATGATTCAGGATCCATGCCAGTCGGCACGGTATATGACTGGACATACCCAGCGTTGTATCCAGACTCGCTGCGAAGAGCATCAAAATCGGACTTTTCAACGACTATGTCACCATCTTCAGTAGTAAGGATACGAGAGTCAGAGATATTAAGCTTGCCAGTGCCAAATTCGCTCTCGTTAACTCGGACATATGTGCGAGTGTTGTCACTCTTAACCGCTTGGATGGTAGCCGCTTTGTCTTCGGAGTCTGAAACACGGAGCTTCGCATCAGACCATTCGCTTGGTGATGATAATGATAGATATTTAGAGACGGTAGGCGACGACTGGAGGGCAGCGATATTTTCTTCACTACCATACTTGAGGACGATATCACGAACTTCATCGGGTTCAAACGTAACGTTGTCAACCATGATTGGACCAGACGAACCGGTGACAAGCATGTTTGTAACGCCCTGGTTGACCAAGAGATTGTTGCCTTTTTCAGTTATACGACCATCATCTGTCATCAGTCCAAGATCAACCATGCGCTCTTCTGGTTTATCAGCAACGACTTTGTATAGATTAACGACCTGCTGTACAAGAGGAACCTCTTCGTAAACGTCTTTAGCGACTTCGACAACGCCAGCACCAGGTACTACATAAGATGCAAGCTTACCTATCCAGCCGACGTATGGGGATTCTGGAAGAACTTTGGCGAACTCAAGATATGCGGGAGGAGATTCGATTTCAAGCAGACGGTCTGGTTCGGTGGGAACAGTGATGGTTTCGGGAACGTAGGCTTCGACGAGCTTAACCTGTGCTGCGGTGCGCTGGGATTCAGGAGTGTCATGCGCGAGTTTGACATCAGAATATATAGGGTTATCAATAGAGATAACTCGACGAGGCCCGGATACTTCGATGTGAGTGGTGTCATGCGAGCGTTTTTTAGTAATATCTTCAGCGTTCCTGCTATCTTTTTCAGTGCTTGCAGCAGAGAACGGAGTAGCTTCGGCTTTACCAGCTGAAATTTCGGCAACTGCTGTTTCAGTAAGAGCAGGAGCAGTGGTAAGCTGGATAGTGCCTTCAATGGGCGGCGCCACATACGATTCCTTGGAATCATCGCCCGTGAAAGGAATATGTATGCCGAACAGCGATGCTTGTGTTTGTACCGTGGGTTCTTTAAACACAGACGGTCGCTCACCACCGACTATCCCGAACGGGTCGAGTATGCCAACGCTGGGAACGTAAGATGGTTGTTGTGCAATTTTGGCATCGATCACTTTCTCCGAGTTACCTTCTAGGATCTGGTTGAGATGGTACAGCTCGTCAAGAGACATCTTACCTATAGTAATCGTGTCGGAGGTGACGCCAATGCCGTCACTTAGGCTGGCGAGGATGTCAAGTGCGATAGGACCAAACGGATCCAATACTTGGTCGAGTTCGGATCGTTGAACGGTGTCGAACTTGTCGATGTCGTGACCGATTTTACCAGATACTTTGACTGCCGCCTCGTCTGTACCAACCAGATTGTCTAACCACTCGTCAGTATAGGCACCCTTGACACCATCCGGCGTGTCATACCACACGACATACTCGTTGTCGGGATCCAACACGCCACCGAGGGTATTTGGATCGACGCCGGGTCTTGCATAAATGAAATCGGTTGGGTTGATATATTTGACAGTAGTGCCATACGTATCGCCGCTAACCATCAGGAGACCAGCATCATCGGGGATAACATAATCGGCATCGAAGAACGAATACATCTTATCAGTTTGTGGCTCAATGACCTGCCACTCCGGCGAAACCAAAGTATCGGGACCAGTTCGAAGAACGTAGTCAACCCATTGGGTGTACGTAGGTGTTATACCAGCGGCTCTTGCGGATTCGTATGACGTGGGTGGAACGCCAAAGGTCGATTCTATGACATCGCCAACCATGCCAGACGATGCAAGTTCTTCGACAGACGGATAAGACACATCACTTGGTACGGTCGGAGCGAGAGCCACCGTGGTCTCGCCAATTTTAACGACAACATATGCGTGTAAAGAACCTTCACTGACAGGGCCTTTAACTGTATGGACTGTCGTGGGTCTGTGGGCAAGGGCAACTTTGGCATCGTATCCACGATCAACTAGTTTGATAGCAAGCTCATTAGCATAGTGCCAACACACATAACTGCCGACGCTATATCCTTCTATAGTTTGGTCGGGTAAATCTTCAACTGGAATCTGATACCATGAAGCAGACGAACGCGTGTTGCCAGCACATTTCCATGCTGTGCCAGTATTATAGTTGTACCACGTGGCTCCAATTGGGTAGTTGTCAGTGAACATATCAGGGTCGCGGCCTTTCGCCGCGGTGGTGTATTCGTACGTGCGCAAGTCGCCACGGTCGCCAGCTACACTGAGGCGGAGACCGGAAAGGACATCGTTGATTTCATCAACGGACGTCCGATCAATAACATTTTTTTCCGAATAGTGCAACTTGGTAAATTTGCCGGTTTCAGCATCACGCATCCATGCAAGAAATACGCCCTCGTCGTAATATGGTGTCTCGGTACCGAAGTGTGTGCTGGACACGAGACCACGCGCGTCGAATGCAACAACTTCACCGGGGGTGTATAGATATTTTTCATTGACGCTCATCACGTGCAACCGGTTTGCAGCGTCTGCGAGGTTGGGCATGTCCATCGTATCGTATATAGAAGTTAGTATGTTATCAATTTCCGTGTTGATGGGAATCGCGTTACCTTCGCTGGTGATGTGCGACCAGCCGATGATGGGTGCATACACATACGCGTCACTGATATCTACGCCCGCGTCTCTGTCGGCCATCGCGTCTTCTATGGTGCCATATGTGTGTTTCCCCATACCTTGTATAAGATCGGCGATCTCGTAGTCATCAAGACCCTGACCACCTGCTGCAACGACGACGTTCTTAAACATCAACGAATTACGCATCACGTTTTCGATGTCTTCAGTAGATTCGCCAGTGGGCACGGAATCGCGATCTTTCATCAGAGAACCAAGATCGATTGGCGCGGATTCGCCACCGAGAGTCCAATCGGATTCGGCGAGACCGGAGACGATGCCAGACGCGTATTCACGGAAAGCAGCATCGGTGCTATAGGGGATAGCGGAGTCTATGACACCTGCTGCGGCAGACTTGGCAAGATCGTTGGCACCATTAGTAAACGAGCCAATTATATCTTTGAGCTTGGAGAAGGAACTGTTCAGTTTGTCAGAGACATCTTTTTCAGCGTAATCTGATGCTATAGCAACACCGACCAGGTTGCCAGACATGTCGCCGAACTGTCGAGCGATATCCTCGGCAAACCGAGAATAGTTATTAGTTAGCGCACCATCGGCGGCAGAATACATATCAGAGATTGACTTGAAGTCATTAGTGAGATTGCGTATGTATTCATCGACCTCTTCTTCGGTAGACGCTGCCGCGATCTTGTCTGATATGAACCCAGTATAGTCTGATATGGTGCGTTCGTATGATGCCACGAGATCGCTAAGAGACTGTTTCGTTACATCTGCCGCACCAGAAATCAGATCCTGTGCAGTGTAGTATTGTTGATCGACGTGAGTAGGAAGAATATCATTAAGAGAACTAAGAACATATTTGGATTGGGAAAGAGAATTATCGGCAAGGAGATCAAGACGAGCACTGATATCAGGTATATAGGAATTGTTTTTAGAGATATAATTGCCCAGATTATAAGCAAGCTCTTGTGTTAAGCCATAGTTTTGAGAAGCCTGATTGATTATGTCATCTGACGCGTTTTTCCAGCCGTTTGCTATGGCTTTATCTACAGTGTCGGTAAACCCAAGTAAATCGGGCGTGGGACGAGTGAGGTCGATTAGATCAGGAGTGGGACGAGTGAGGTCGATTAGATCAGGAGTGGGACGAGTGAGATCGATTAGCTGACCAATAACCGCTTGCACGATATCGTTATTAACACCAATTGGTTTGAAATCGGGGATTTCGAATGTCTTGATGTTAGCAAGCGCGTCAGAAACCAGGTTGCGAGACGCCAGTGTAGCCGAATCAACACTCGCTTTCAATCTATCGCGAGCCGCCTGGACTGAATCCACCGTGCCAACACTGGGTGCGTTTGCGACGAGCTTGTTAAATTCAGCGATTTGCTGATCAATTATGGTGGGTGGAGTATACCGATCATCGCCACCAGAGTCGTATGGGTCATACCAATCATCGTCACCAGAGTCGTATGGGTCGTCTATATATATGCCAGTGCTTTCGTAGAATTGTTGGCGACCCTCTGACGGAGACACTTCGGTAAACGAGAGTTGAACCGTAGGTTCACTATACGTTGGCGCTACGTAAGCATCTGATGAGTATAATGCTTCCCAAACTGACATCACTTCACCTTTTTGATATCGGCAAGCGCCTTTTTCCGCATTTCTTCAAGCCGCTTCTGAGCATCTTTTTTGATTTTGTCTATATCCGAGGAAGGCATAATGTTATCTATGCCACCGCCACTATATAACATATATGATTCAGGTCGTAATAGACGTCGGTGAATTGCCGACAGTAGAGTGTCCAACCGTGGAGGAACCATGCCAGACGATGCCATCGATATTAAAGCAAGAAGCAGAGTAATGAACGTTCTCGGAGACATATGGCAGCTTGGCCTAACGAGGGATCGTGGTAGAGACGCCCAGAACAACAAGATGCCATCCATACCGTTTTTCGAAGCAGCCAGGGCAGACCTGGAAGCAACAAAAGCCGACCTGGTGACATTGATACAGTTCGTCAGCGACAATGCGTCAGATCTCGACGTGGACTTCTACACGAACAAAATCGAGGCACTGCAAAAACAAGTGACAGGGTTCGAAGAAACACTGTCCGTGCCACAACTGACCGTTGACGAAGAATCTGCAGAAGAGATGGTAGGAGAAGTGACCAGCGTTGACGACGGCGACACCATCATAGTAAACGGTAGAGAGATCCGACTGGCCGGGATAGACGCGCCAGAAAAAGGTACGGAACGTGGTCAGGCCGCGAAGAGATACCTCGAGAACATGGTATTGGGAAAAACGGTTACGGTGAAAATCGACAAATACCAGGGGATCGAGTTCTATGGTCGCGTGTTAGGTGTGGTGTTCCTGAACGGAGTCAACGTGAACATCGACCTGGTCAAGAACTGTATGGCCGAACCAAACACCAAGTTCGGAAGACACAACTTCATCGACCCAGAAGAGATCAAGCGAGCTGGCGAGGCTTGTGGAGAAACGTACGTCGGCCAGGGCGTAGTGAAAGTGTATTCCGGGAAGACCAACTCGGAGATCTACGTGGACGGCGTGAACACGGGTAAGGTGACACCCGCGGAGATCAACGTGCCGGTTGGTAGACACGAGTTCATGTGCACAACAGTGGGAGCCGCGCCAGACAGCAAGGTGATAAACGTCAGACCTGGTAAAGTGGAGATCAAGCTGTTCCCATTCTCGATGCCGGTCGCGACGGGAATTGTTGAGGTGGAATCAATACCAAGTGGCGCGGAGTTCGTGGTGGACGAGACGCCGATGGGTCGAACGCCTACTGCGGTTGAGGTGTCTTCTGACGGACCACACGTGATAGCGTTCTATCTCGAGGGATACTCACCTGACGTGGTAAGTATAATGGCTCCGGCAGGAAAAAGGGTGATGGTTGAGGCGACTATGGAAAAGGAGAGTTAGGGAGGAGAATAACCGGCAGGGTGGTTAATAACCTCCATCGCGGCTTCTTTTTTTATGATCAAATATGGGAGGACGGCGGCAAGAAGGTGGCGACATATGCATGTTGCGGTTGGGATTTTGAAGTACTTAGAAGAAAAAAAGAGTATCGGAGAAAGGGTTATATTTATCGCGGGATTACTTTAATTTACCGCTAATACAACCCCTCATAGCTCTCACATGATCCATGCCCCGAAGTCCTTTAGTATCTGAGGCGCAAGCCCGCGCTGCATCGGCGAACTTCGCAGTGTAGCCCTTGAGGTGCTCAGGAGTAGTCCCCATCGGGAACGATTCCTTGGCGAAATAGACGCCGCCGTTCGGATTTTTCTTCACGATCAGTTTTCCCAGGTCACTAAGTCTGTGTGCCATGCTCTTTTACTATGCTGTGAACAGTATATAAACAATGTCTAATAATAAAAAATAATCCGACCGACACATATAGATAGATAGAAGGTGTCTATATGTGCTGATGAAGGCAGTCCAAATAGACCTGGATAGCGTCGAAGTAGACCGGGCAGAAAAGGTGAAAGGGAACCACACGTGGAAAGAGATACTGATGATGGGAATAGAGGTGCTGGAGGAAACCAAACGATGAGAAAAACAATACAATTTCGGTCGAGCGAGACTGATTTGACTGCCAAAATCAGCAGCATGATATTTGATGCTGCTGTGAAGGCGTCAACTGCTAAATATGTAGTTGACGGTACAAAAGCGGTGGACTCCATCGCAGCAGAGGCCCAGAAATTGGTGGGCGGGTTGGAGGCCGAGGTCGCCCAGAAGGACGCGAGGATCGCCGAGCTGATCGGGGAACGCGACTCGCTGATGGATCAGTGCCACGGCCTCCAGCGGCTCGCCGACGAGCGAGACGGCCTGAGAATGAGGGCCGCGACGCTGGAGAAGGCGCTGATCGAGGAGATGGCCGCTCGGATGTGGGCGGACGAGATCTTTCGCTACGAGGGGCATCTGACATGGGCGGAGGTTCATGAAAGTGAGAAGGAAGCTGGTCGCCAGAAGGCCCGCGCCGTTCTCGAAAAGAAGGAGGTCGCCCCATGACCCCCACCAATGCTATAATTCTCCTATCATCTGTGGCGGTGGTGGGGGTGGCGATACTTCTTGCGTGGTCGCTAGTTCAGTATTATGTGGGGGATCTATGATCACCGCCGATGATCAGCTCGTCGCCGTCCTGGCGAAGGCCCGCCGGGCGTGTCAGACATGCGGAAACTACCACGAGGTATACGAGACTGTTTACAATCGATACCATGGTGATCGAGGATGAAACCAGAACAAGCCGTGATGCGAGTGTGCCTGTCACCAAACGAAAGGGGTTCAGAGAGACACACCGCACTAGCAAACGTGTTGCAGCGACACCCAGAACGATACGTTGTGTCGTGGGAAGACCCCGGGATCGATGCAACAATAGGACCACTGGGCGTGGAGTTTAAAGAAAAGGCAGACTTCGTTGGTTCGATATTCAGCGGCCATCTAGGAAACCAACGAAGACAAGCAAAAGCGCTCGAAATACCATGTTGCGTTGCAGTGTTAGGATCGCCACTAGACGTGATCGAGGCTATACCGACACAGGGGCCAAACGGATACAAGGACCACAAAGAAATGTACCGCGATATCCATCGCGTCATAAAAGGAGACGCGGCACTTTTCGCTTCGGGATTCCCACCGATGTACATGGGTAGCGACTACGACATAGCGATGGAATTGCTGGTAGCCAGGGCAAATGCGATGTTCAACAACAACATCGCGTTACCAGGAGTAAAAGCAGAAACGACACAAGAAGCGATGATGCGATGCCTTCCACGAGTGGGTCCGACTTTGTCTACCGAGATGTACAACGCGGGTATCAAGGTGGCTCTGGTCGCAGAAGTAATTCGCACTGGTCAGGACGGGACGAGATCAACAGAGTTCACGGTGATCAAGGATCCAGGACTCTTGCGGATGGTCCGAGGCATGGGACCGAAGACCGCAAGCGGGATTATAGAGGCGTTGAAATGATAGAAAAATTCAGGGCGCAAACTCCGGTCTTTAGGCCGGAGAGGAAGTCACAGAAAAAGTCATGGCCCAGCGCCGGGGGGGAGAAACGACCATTGAAGCCAGCGATTCAACCAATCAAGCGCAGAAAACCACAACGACACACCCAGAAACGCAGAAGTCAATCCGAATTTGTGCCTACGGACCCATGGCAAGGCACTACACAACGAAAACTTGAGTAGAGAAAAACACCTATCATATTCAACGAACTTCGATTCTATCTTTTTTGTCGTCACATAGTTTTCGTGTACCATAATTGCCATCGCGCCAACTACTTGTGGCAAATTATCGTGGTTGATATGGGACGGGTCGATGGGCAATTGCATTGTCACCCCGTAGTTTTCCCACGAGTAACAAACCACATACCAGACGCGCCGCTGAGTGCACTGACCAACGCGACCATAATCATCTGCGACAATTCGCTGGGGCGGAACATCGCAACGATCGCCAACGTGGTGAACATCACAAAGAACGCCAATGTGACCTTATAACCTTCTCCTGTCATGATACATATAATTTGAAAGCCGGAGTATAAAAAGTACTATGGTTGGTCGAGGAGGACCAGCAAAAAATCGCCATCGGGTCGTTCAAACATTATGACCGGACCAGTGTCGAGACGGATGTCACCAGCGTTGGTGTGAAGCGAAAGTGTGGACTCGTCACATATCACACACTCGGATAAAGTGTATTTTTTATTTTTATCGCGCGAAATGAGACCTTCACCAGACATACGTTCGAGATGGAACCGGAGCTTGGACATTTTCTTGTGGCGATCGTACCGATCGGTCCATTCGAAGATATGTTCAACAAGTTCAGCAGTTGTCAGTGGACCGCACTGGACGAGATAACCGAGTACGTTTTTATCGAGTATGTCCATGGTTAGACCTCCTACGCGAACCACTCGGCGTGTGCAGCCATCGCCGCATCTTTTGCTTCTTCGATGGTAGAACACTTACCGCCAGCGAGCTGTGAAGCCATAAAGAACCGGACCTTCTGGGGATACGGTTCAAGGTCAGCGCTTTTCATCCAGTCCGCCATAGCAGCCCGGTATGGAGAGGGCGCTGATTTCTTAGGAGAATCCGACGGCTGCGAGTCGACGGCGCCAGCGAAGAAAGATCGCATCTTGTCGAGACGGGCTTTAACTCGCGCTTTCTCTTCGTTGCACCCACCGACATAGGGCAGCTCGCACAGGTTCCTGGCATTATTGACGTGGATAGCCTCGGTCATGAACTGTTCCTTGCAGACATTGCAGTCGGTGCCATCCGCGAGCTCGACAAGGGTGTCAAACGATTCTTCGTGTTTTTCGGAGTCGAAGAGCTTGATGGCTTCGTCGATACCGACCAGGTATCCTTTAACCACCTCACTGACCTCGTCGGATACAGGGGGTTGGTCATCTACCTCACCATACAGCTTGCCTTTTGGATCCACGGCGTTCATGTACGCAGCGGTAGCTATCAGGTATCCATCACAGTGCTGGTCCATAGGGTCACGAGCCGCAATAGAGTCAAGCGCTTCCTGGCACGGACACTGCCTATTTGGAACCGAGGGACACATACCGTTGTACTCGGAAACGAACGCGTCGAGGCTACCAAACCCCCGGTTGATACGGGGATGGACCAGGACACCGTGCGACGAAGCGAACGCAAGGATGTCCTGAGCGGTCATACTCCTCGCTGCAGAGTCAGGAACTTGTAGATCTTCTCCTCTTCTGAACTAATCTGGTCGCCAGCGGCCTTTTTCTCTGCGATGACGTCGATTATAGCACTGTGCATCATGTCATTGAGACCTTTAGCAAAGTCGTTAAGCGATCCAACACCAGCACGACGAACCGTCTCGCGGGCGATCTCCTGGAAATCGTCGATCTTTTCTGGGTCGAGAGATTCAGCCCACGACACACAACCTTCTCGAGCTGCAGGATCTTTGACCATCTGGCACGCGGTGGTGAGTGTCAGTGCCGACAGTGCCTTGTCTAACTGACACTGAACGCAAGGAACTTCCTCGATAGTCTCGTCATCCAACTGCTCAACAGACGTCTCATTGCCTGGTTCAGTAGGCTGTTCGGTTTCAACAATTTCTTCATCGGACATTGTATATGACCTCCTAGTTCATTCTATTTCTAATGATGGGGGGATTTGACTGGGATCAAACGGTGGGATTTCTCCGGACCAGTACCGACGCATAAATTCGGCGATGCAATCTTCGACACCCACGTCGTCATTCAGAAAATCAAGTGTGATGTGATAAAATGCAGACCAAGCAGCATATATGTCGCCAGTTTGGTAGAACACCATCGCAACACCGTCGTCGTCGTGAAAGTGGTCACGGTGGTTGGGGCCGACCTCCTTGGCGAAAGCGTCCAACATGTCGTGAACATGATTGAACTTCCTGCCAAGAATGAACAGATCTATGTTACAGTGGTACGGATGTGCGGGCATATGTCTACCGTTTCGCCTGTTTGGACAACAGTTCGATCATCAGATCAATAGCATACTGAGCACAACGATACGACGTATTCTTGTTTATCTGGCCAGTAACCAACAGCCAGTCACCGATTTTATCGAGTTGTGCAGCCTTATCTCGCGATACAGTCGTAGAAATCGTGACGTTGTTCCGGCCACGGGGGGCCAGATCCTCATACCAGACCATGCAAGAACCTCCTGTTTACTACCAGCGCAGTGTGTGATAGTACTAGTACAACCTGGCTTAAATACTTTGCCTACCAAACTAATGGTTCATGGCACAGTCGAAATCGACAGCAAAGACAAACAATTCGCCATCAAGTGGGGTGAAAAAGGAGAACCCGGTAACTGTTGCAACCGAGGCGAAGAAGATGATGGACGGAAACGATATGAGTTTCCCACCAGATCTCGTACAGATCGCAATGCAACAGATTTCAGATTCCAGAGTCAGATCCGCAGCGAACATGGCAAAGGTCCAGGAGCTAGAAACGAAAAGGGAACTTGATAAGCTGCAAAGTAACGGTGGGTCTCAGCAATCACCAACACCAGCACCGATGTGGGGTATGCCAGCAGCACAACCTCAGGGATCAAACCCGATCCTGGCCATGTTAAACCAGTTGCCGGAAGAGGAGAGGTCCGAATTTATAAAAGAAAACAAGGATTCGCTGATAGGAGGCTTAATGGGCGGAGCGCCTGGAAACCAATTCCTGCAGAGGATGATGAACATCGGGGGAGACAAACAACCAGGGATGGGCGAGATGGCCCAGATGATGCTGGCCATGACAGCGGCGCAAAGCGAACAGCAAAAAAACATGCTAGGGATGTGGATGAACCTGCAACAGATGACCCAGGCACAACGTCCGCCAGAGAACGGAAACGAAAAAATCCTCCAGGCGCTGATGCAGGTTACAAAGGCGATCTCAGAGGACACGAGACAACGCGAAGCTGCACTGCAGGAGAAGTTGCTACAGGCGGCGGAAAAACAGATGGAACTGGAGAGGGCACACGCCGAAGAACGGGCGCAGATGATGCAGCAGATGTTTGAAAAGCAGGTGCAGACAATGCAGCAAGCTAACCAGACGCGACCAGACGCGCTGACGAGAAACGATCTACCAGCCATTCTTGCACAGATAAAAGAAGTGACCGGGGTAGAACTAAAACCTGACCAGAACGCGGAAGTGCTACGCGCTAGGTACGAACACGAACGCGAGATGAAAGCATTAGAGATCCAGGAAGAGGCGGCAAAGCGCCAGCAGGACATGGCAATGGCAGCGCACCAAGCGGAAAGCCAGAAATGGAACGCGCTGGGGTCAATGATGACCCCGATGGTGGATGCAATGCGCATGAAATCGAAAATGGCCAAAGGTGGTTCGGCTACCGCTAAAAACATCAAACGGAAGGCGATATCATGAGCGACATGGATTTCTGGGAGCTGCTATACACTACAGCCCCACTGCTCCCGGATCAAGACGCTGTGAGCAAACTGTTTGAAAACGCGCGAATGTTAGATGCTAACGCCATTTTTGACAAAATCATGTCGATAGACAAGATATCAGACAATATCGACATAGTTCGCGCGGCAACAGACGACCTGGATAATGAAACTATAACCGACATAGTGCTGGACTTCATAATAGATATATATCCTGGAGTCACCAAAGAGATAGAGAGAGAAGAAAAAGACGCAAAATTGTTGATGGATGTAATAGGGCTATGCGTCAAGGAGATCACATGTTCACAGTAGAAGAAGACGGAAACAACTGGAAAGTCATAGTGAACCCCGGAGTGCTGGTTGAAAACGTCGTAGACTGGAACAGCAGCCAGTTTGGAAAGTCCGGATACAAAGCAGCACTAGGATACGATTCGAGACCACCAGCAGGAACAAAATTGGTATATCTATTATTCCCAAAAACAGACTACACAAGGGAGGAACTAACGTCGGACACTTACCAGCTACAACTGTCGAAGATGGCCAGGAAGTGTAACGTGTGCGCGACGATTGACGCGCTTAGAAACGAACAGACCGAACCAGTGCCAAACGTCGTAGAAAGACAGGTGGCCACCATACCGACAAGTAGACAGATAAGTGCAGGAGACGTCGTGGGACCGACGTGGGTACCCAAAGTAGCGAACGTGGGAAAGAAGCTGTTCTGTACATCGCTGGGGAACGTCGCGACGTCGGTAATCGGAAGCGTGCTATTCGATTTGATGTCAGGGTGGTCAACGGATCCGGGACAGAAAGATGCGATGCGACAGATATCGGACCAGTTGATAGACCTCGAGATAAATCCGGACGATGTACCGATGATCCGCCAGGACGCACTAAAAATGTACCAGGCATGGCAAGACGGTGGTCCGGGAGAAGCATTGCGGGTAGGGCTGTTTAAACAGTTCGATGACGCGATCAAGGAAGGAATAGGTATCGACTACGATACAAAGAAGGTAATAACCACAACGAGAAGAGCAAGCGTTCGAAAGGGGATAGCAGGATCACTAGTGGTCGAATGAAAACAATCGACCGAATAATCGAGCTATTGAAAGTGACACCGCCGACAGTTAAGACGTTGTCCACTGCTTACGGGATGGCACTGGGGATGGGGTTGCGACCAACCGATATAGAGTTAGCATTGAGACACCTAAAGGGAGGAGACGTTGATCTGGCACTGAAATACCTGTACGGGCCAACCAACCGGGGAACAACAAAAGGCGCAATCGCAGACCTGGAAACGATCGCGAAGTTGTAGGGACACTTTTTTATACCATGGATGCGTTGATTGATCCATGGCAGGATTCAATCCACCAGAAGACAAACCGTTGGTCAGGTACGTGAACGTGCAGTTATCGCCAATAACACATGCAAGGTTCAACGAGAAGAGGGAGAAATTGGGACTAACGTGGACCCAGTTTTTGAGGGACGCAGCGGAAAAACTGTATTTCGGGTGATGGGATGGAAGCAGAAACAGTGAAGATCACCAGGATCGGAGACATCAGAGCACCAGACCTGAAGATCAACGTGATTGTGACATGCACCGACGAAGAAGTGTCACCACACCCATCGATCAG